>Ga0316204_10000483_pt1 | contig 145673 bp, 168 predicted proteins | sample 6monrhotite_MG_2_FD_205661 | JGI IMG/M metagenome (GOLD analysis project Ga0316204, IMG submission 205661) | Microbial mat bacterial communities from mineral coupon in-situ incubated in ocean water Damariscotta River, Maine, United States -... | ecosystem: Environmental > Aquatic > Marine >... | reverse complement strand
TCACTCGCAATTGGTGATAAAGTTCATAACAATAAACACGTTCACGGTAGATTGGGGTTTCCCTTCCATCTATAGGAAGCTGGAAATAGTTTTTTCCAATTCCTCTTGTGGCCGTCTCAAGCACTTGCTCAATATTCATTTCCCCACCTGCTGCTTAGCCTTATTTTCCTTACATTACTCTAAAGCTTCGTTCGGAATGGCAAATCTGATTTAGTAACTAAAAGCTCGTATTCAATGTTGCTAGAATCTGATTGCCAGTCCTTTTCTATTTTTTTAATAAATCCTTGCATTGATGTGTATGCTAACTCCTGTCCACTCATGGGGCCAACGTGAATAGCTCGAATGCTATCCATCGAAAATTCCACCTCTACATATGGAATGAGTATTTCATCCCTTGGAAAGTACTGTATACGATCACCAAACGCTGAGGCATGTGCCACCATCCTCACTTCTTGTTCTTCTAAAAAACCCTTATGTTTAAACGAGGCAGCTAACTTAATTAACTCCCCAACTGAGTCTAGGCTTAGATCGCCAACCGCACCATCGGTCCTTCCCATTTCATTACTAATATCTATCAGGGATTGGGTCAGTCTAGCACGAGAGTCATTATTCTTAGACTTGGAATCATAGGTACATGTTCTTAAACTAGGTATAGAATCTTTTAAAAGATCCTCATTAAATTCAATCGCATAACAACCATATGCTCTCCATTGACTAAGAAGGTCTTCTGCACGACTAAAGGACAATACAAACAGAGGGTCTTCACTGATTCCGAAACTAACTTCATCGGAAAATGCTGACCGTAAATATTCAATGGACTTGTTCCTATAGTCATCATTCCCAAATAATCCATGCGATGGGTTTTTCAGCCCCTCTGCTATCCTTTGGAGCCCATCATACAGTTCTTGAGTATCATTTAGGTACCTAATATCTGTTGCTCTCAGCCTCTTGCTGCGAAGTATTGAGTAAATTGAGCTGGCACTTGTATAATGAAATAATGGCACTTCTCATACCCTCCCCGCTTACAACCTGAATTATGATGAGGGTAAATGTCATAAGCTTAGCTGTCCAGCCTGGGTCACCTAAAACTTATAAAGAACGGTTTTTTGGAATCACAATATACATCTGAGCTAAATAAACACAGATTTGAGTTAAATTAATTCTATACTGTATTTAATAAACGCATCTATGTGTAATTATAATTCAAATCTGTATTTACTTAGCTCAATATTGCAGGTATATTACGCAGCATGCTTTCTAAGCAAATAACAGTAGCAGACATATCTCGCCTGACAGGGTATTCAAGGCATAAGGTGCATGGCTTCTTAAAAAAGCTGGGGATATTTAATGCCCGCTCACAAAGAGAACGCATAGCAAGTGAATATTCCCCCAAGGATTTAATTGTGCTTTCGGTATGCTGCGAGCTTGAGTCCGTTTATGGAATGCAACGAAAGGCTATAGGCACGTTAATTGAGCCTCTCTACAAAGAATTATCTGGCCCACGCCCAATATCAGAAACCCCTATTTTGGTCATTAACCTACAACAAGAAACCATTAAATATCTTGAAAAGCCTACAGCAATATCCGAAGGAATTATTTTCCCTTTAGGCCCCATTTTAAGAAAAGTCGATGCTTACCTAACCTTTGACTTTGGACTTAACCAAAGTGTCTTTGGCCACGAACATGCACCCACAAATAGGCATAAAGAAAACGTGTCAGGCCAGGCTGAGGATGAAACCCAAAACGAATCAACAAAAAGCAGGCTCTCAAAAACACAATGATGAATCTTTCAATAAGTAAAACAGTGAAAATAGATATAACGGTTATGTTACAGCCATGAACTGGATTAAATCTTTCAATTTAGAAGGCAGAAGAGAGCCTGACCTTTTCTTGACCAACTCAAATTATTCTGGAATGCCTTATGCATCTGAAATGCAAACTGCAATGCATAACCTAAACCTAGACGGTTTTTTCTGCGTCCAAAACATTCCTGTGGTTACATTTATTCAAGTTGAAGCATTTGACCCCGTTCAGGTTGCCAATATACATAAATCTTTGTGGAATCTGGGACTCGCTGATTTATTGCTTGTTATGAGCCCAGATACAGTTTATGCCATATCTTTAGTTCAATCTCCATCTGAAGAACCTGTCGCTGTAGATCACGATACAAGACTGATTGAAACATTAGATATTCTCGCTGATACTTTAAAATTAAAGGAAATAATCCCTGGAGTTGAATCTGGCCGCTGGATTAATGACAACAAAGCATATTTTTCAAAACAAGAGCGCATTGACAACAAGCTATTGAGCAACCTTACAAGCACCAGAAATAACCTTACATCAAAATGTAATATGCGTGTTGATTCAGCTCAGACTCTAATAATGCAGATCATGTTCATAGCTTATCTTGAAGACAGGGAAATATTGGTTCCCCAATACTTTTCTGATGCATGCAACAGCAAGTCTATAGCTGGTTTACACAAACTTCTAGCTCAAGGGGAGCCTAAACTATTAAAAGCGTTGTTTGAGCGCCTTAATGAGGACTTTAATGGTAGTTTGTTCAAGTCCATTGGTGGGTTCAGTGAAAATGAAGCTATCAATATACCAAAAGAGTGCCTAACAATATTATTTGAATTTCGTGATGGCCGAATTGATATGAAATCAGGTCAAACATCATTCTGGCCTTATGAGTTCAACTATATACCTGTCGAACTTGTCAGTGCAGTTTATGACCGTTTTTTAGCTAGTGATGCGAGCCAACAACGGGAAAATGGAGAGTATTATACTCCTCTCTTGCTTGCAGAACTTGTTGTTTCTCAGGCCTGGGATACTTTGCCAAAGGGAAACTCTTCCAATTCTGACTTTTCAGTATTTGATCCAGCATGTGGCTCGGGCATTTTCTTAGTGCGAGTCTTCCAACGACTTGTTAGTGAGTGGCGAGAAGCTCATGGGAATAGAAGGCCAAGTTGGAGAACTCTCACAAACATTATCAAACGTGTTCATGGGCATGATATAAATTCAGGGGCAATTAACGTTACCTTGTTTTCCTTATATGTCACAATGCTAGAACAGGTAAAACCATCTGATATTCAGGTGCTGATGTCTCAAGGTCACCTTTTGCCTGTTCTTCTTGGTGACACCTTAAAAACTGTCGATTATTTTTCAGAAGAGCCTTTATCTAAGCAGCATGACCTTATTATCGGAAACCCACCTTGGGTTAGTAGGAAACGCGAAGCATCACTCTTAGCAACTGCCTGGGCTAATGAGAACAATCGCCACCTTCCTGGTAATGAAATAGCCTGGGCTTTCACATGGAAATCAATTTCTCATATTAAAGACTGTGGTATTGTTTCCTTCATCTTGCCTGGCATGAGCTATTTAGCAAATCACCAAAAGAAAACGCTTGAGGCAAGAAGTGCATTTTTTAATGAAATACAGCTTCATGAAATTATAAACCTTGCTGACACTAGATTTTTATTGTTTGAAAATGCTCGCCGCCCAGCCGCAGTAATCACGTACGGTAAAAAAACAAAAGCAACCGACAATTATCGTTTTAATTACTATGTCCCTAAAGGCGACTTGAATATTGTTAATAGCAATGTGTTAACAATTTCTCCATATGACAAAGGGTCATTGAGGTCACAAGACATCATAAATAACCCATATATTTTCCGTCAATGGATGTGGATGTCTGGCTCGGAATCTAGGCTTCATGGTTGGCTTAACTCTCAGCACAAATTAAAAGAATCAGCTGTTTCTTTTGATAAATCAAAAAGCATGTCTGAGAAAGAGTTAGAAAATATTATGATATGTGGACAGGGATTTCAGCCTGCCAAACAAGACCGTATGAAAAACGGTGACTATACTGCCAAATTTTCTTCTTTGCTAGACAAGGCATCATATTTGAATAGCAAACTTCTAACACCATATATTGTAGAGAAAAGCACACTAGAAAAGCCAAAGAGGGTGGGATACAGAAGAATTGGCTTTGAAGAAGGTTACTCTGGGAAGCGGGTGTTGATATCTAGGGGTATCAAAGCTCATACAGGAAGAAATGTTGCTGCTTATACTGAAAGCCCAATATCTTTCCAAGATACTGTTTATGCCCTTAAAGGCAAAGATTCACACTCTGAAGAACTTAAGTTTTTAACAGTACTACTAAATAGTACCTTGGCTGGCTGGTGGTTTTTCCATACCACAGCTAGCGCAGGAATGGATAGGCCTGAAGTACATACTGACGATATACTCAATATCCCTTTTTGGACTCCAGAAGAAGCTGATGACCCATCAGAGTCTAAGCAAATATGGAATAAAATTATCACTAAATTTAATGCTATCCACGAATCTAGAAATCAATTTACTTTGTTGTCCAGTGATGATCCGCACATTGATGAATTTGATAATCTTATTTTTAAGTATTATGGATTAAGCGACTTGGAAATAGATATAGTCAAAGAATCTGTTTCACTTGTATTCCCTAGTGTGCAACCAAAACGAAACAGCCGAACCACCCCACCGTTATGGAAACTAACAAACGAAAATGAGTGGATAGAATACGCTAACACTTTAAAGGCTTGTCTCAAAGATTGGTTGCATGAGGGCAACACTCTTGATATTCAGCCTGTTGATTCATCCTTAGACATGGTTATTTTGCGCCTAGATGTAAACGGCGAGAAAATTAAGCATAATCAGAGTTCGCCGAGCTACTCAGATGTTTTACGCAAAGTTTATGAGAGCTTACCTACAACTTGCTCTGGCAATATAAAATTAATCCCACATCTGCGGATAGAAATTGAGGGGTCTTTATACATAATCAAGCCACGCACCAAACGCTTCTGGTTAAAAGCTATGGCTGTTAGTGATGCTGATAGCTTAATCGCCGAACTCTCTAAAGTTCGTTTATCCAATTAAGTATATGTATATTAACAATACAAGTTCTTTAGCAGACAAGTTTTATGGGTACGAACAACGCTTAACAAAGCTTATCGAAAAAGATTGGGGGCTTATAAAAGCCCAAGTATCAAACTCAGACTTGGAAACAAAAATATCAGTTGATCTATATAATCAACTAAAGAAAAACAAAGAGCTGCGAGCTATCGGCATACCTTTAATTGAACACCAGCTTATTGATGAAGATATAAAAGGCGACCCTTTTACCAAGGGCAAGATCGATATTGTTATAATGCCTGATAAGTATCGAGACCCCGACATTTATATCGCCTACGAGTGTAAGCGCTTAAACTTAACCCATAAAGGTAAATGGAGCTCTTTAGCAGGGAAATACACTGCTGAAGGGTTAGCCCGATATGTTAATGCACAATATGCTAAAAAACTTCCTGTTGGCTGTATGCTTGGTTATGTCATGGATGGAAATATCCCCAATGCTCACCAATCTGTGATTAAATCAATAAACAAAAATAAAAAAACGCTAAAAACTAAAAGCATAGAAAAAACCAAGTATCTGAACCGCTTCACATCTCACCATTCACAAAAAGGAACAACTAATAAAATACGTATCACACACTTATTGCTACCTATCTAGTTAGCAGAACCTTGCCACGTTCATATACCCGAGCGCACCTAACTAATCATAAGTATTCTTTGAGTGTCGCAACTCAATATCATCTTGATTTAATCTCAATAACCCGTTCTAAGGTAAGGGCTTGAAAATGTATGGAGGTAACCCTATATAGGTTCAATCGCAATCACCATTAGCGAAATATATAATAAAGGCTAAGTCGTTTGTCATGAAATAACTTAATCGCAGGAACTATATGCAGGAAAAAGAAAAGCCCTTTCGGGTTCTCTCTATTGATGGAGGGGGAATGCGGGGCGTATATGCTGTCGCATTTTTAGATGCGCTATCAAAGAAAGTAAAAAACCGATATGGGTATGACGAAATTGACCTCGGCAAAGGGTTTGATTTAATAGCAGGAACAAGCACTGGGGGAATCATTGCTGCGGGCCTCGCAGCAGGCAAAACAGCATCAGAAATTTTAAAATTTTACAAAGAAGAAGGGCCGAAAATTTTCCGTGTTTCTACCCCTCCTTCGTCAATCGGAATTTGGTTTTGGACTTTACGAAATCTTTTATCCTCAGCAAATAACAATGAACCCCTTATAGATGCGCTGACGAAAGTGTTTGGCAATGAAACTTTAGAAGAGGTTTACACTCGAAGAGGTATCGCGCTTTGCATGCCATCTATCGCGATGTCTGATCATAGCTGTTCAGTCTTTAAAACACCTCACCATCCCCAAGATGGTTTCCAAAGGGATAATCAAATCAAGGTATCTGATGCATGTTTAGCAACAAGTGCTGCACCTGTTATTTTACCTATTGCATCAATATTTGATTCAACAAAAGATATAAACTCTTCATATGTAGACGGTGGACTATGTGCAAACAACCCAACCTTGATTGCTTTGACAGAGGCTTTAATGCTTGCTGAAGGCAGGCCCATTGAGATTGTATCTATTGGTACATGTCCTCCTGCGCCAGGTAGTGTTGTTAAAGACCATGATAGAGGAGTTTTTGCATGGCGGGGCGGATCAAAAGCGCTAGAGGTGTCTATGGATGCCCAAGCAGCCTTAACAAATCATACAGCACGACTCCTCATTGAAAACCTTGGAATTAGTGATCGCGTAAAACTTATTCGACCTACAGCAAGCGCCATACCTTGTGATATGATTGATAAGATCGGATTAGATCGTGCCTCTAAGGAAGCAATAGATAGCCTCATTGGTTTGGCACACTCTGATGCTGATAAGTTTAGAGGAGCATCTTCTAAGCAAGATAACCCCAACAACAAGAAATTAATTGCAATCTTTGAAGATATGCCAAAAAAGGAGAAATAAAATGGCTCACCCATTATTTGTAATCGCAGCCGCATACTATGGCGGAAAAATGCTGTATAAGCTTCTGAATGAAACAGACGAACGGTTTGAAAAAGAATTTGACCCAGATCAAGTCATAAATTGTCATTCGCTCTTAACAAGCTTCCATGCAGCACATATAAAGCTCGACAAAGATCGCTGGCACGAGTTAAGAGCACATGGCTTCAGGACGCATGATAGGATCGTAGCAGGCCTTAAGGCTAAAAATGACCCTACCCCTTGCGAACGGGTTTTACAGGGCTCATTTGGTATGAAAACGGTTGCTCAGCCACACCCTGATACAGCTGAACACTATGATATTGACTTGGGCATTGTATTCAGAAATGAAGAGCTACTTAAATCAAGAGGAGGTGAGATGTCACCTCTTGATGTAAGAACTATGGTATTTGATGCATTGGGTGAAGACAGCAGGTTTTCTTCATCCCCCGAGAAAAAAGAAAATTGTATTCGCGTAAACTACTCTGATCACCATGTTGATGTTCCCTCATATCGGTATGCAGATGATAATGATGATGCTCCCTATGAATTAGCATCATCAACATGGAAATCATCAAGCCCTAAAGAGGTAACTAAATGGTTTGAAGAGGCTGTTAAGATAAAAAGCCCTGATGATGATAGAGGACAACTCAGAAGAGTAGTTCAGATGCTGAAATATTATTCTAAAAGCCGCCCGTCCTGGAATGCCCCTTCTGGTTTAATCATATCTCGGCTGGTTGTAGATGCTTTCCCTGTAGGAGGGTTCCCAAAACGTGATGACCTTGCGTTAGTATTAACATTGTTGGCGATATATAGAACATTGCAAGAATCTCTTGAGGTAGAGCACCCTGTACTTAAAGAGTATATTACTAAAACTGACAGTGATGCTTGTATGGTTAATTTTAGAGATAATCTAGAAAAACACCTTGAAAATCTAAATGCATTAACAGAAGAGGGTATCTCTCATGTTGCTGCCAAAAAGGCATGGGGGAAAGTCTTCAAGCATAGTTTCTTTGACGAAGAAACAGAAAATACTAATGATATTTTCGGATCAGGTATCGCCAGTATGACCCCTGATAGTCCAGTAAAACGGAATGACGAGGGTAAGCGATACGGATAATTAAAGTGAATATGCTTACTAACTTAAATCGTACACAATTTTTGAATGATGCAGGCTCTTTTTTCCAAAAAGAAGGCAAGGTGAAAATTCTAAATAGTTACGATTTAGGAAAGTATATGGATTCAACAATTTATGGGTGGGAAGTTGAGTTACCTTCCCACCTTACAGTTGTTTTGTGCCTAACCGAAGAATTTCCAAGTACGAGCTTACCTAAGGTTTTTTTAAAGGGGTTTAAAGACCTCCCCAGTGAGTATCTACATGTTGAAGATAATGGACGTTTATGCCTGAATGTGAAGCACGAAGAGCTAGTGTTGCTAAGCCCTTTAAAAATCATTCAAATGACCTTCAACAGTGCAAGAGAGCTGGTTAATAATCTAGAGCCAATTGATGTGAAAAGCGTAGGTTACCAAGATGAGTTCATAAACTATTGGTTTAAGCAGAATGCACGGCAAGGCTCATATTTGGTGCTATCAGCCCCAAAAGTCTCGCCAAGTTGTATTTATTCTATCAACTTGGACAAACAGACAATTTATTCAAGTGCAAGGGAAGATTGTGTTGATTGGGCAAATGCTTTTTTAGGTCGCAATACCCAAAAGCTTCAGCTGGCAGATACCCAGAAAACAGCAGTGTTTGTTCGTTTGAGTGAGTTAATGATGCCCGTTGAATTTCCTAAAAATGGTAAAGAGTTGTTGTCATTAGCCAAAAAGAAAGGTTTTGAAAGTGAACTTAATAGTTTAATTAAGTCCTCAGAAGATATTGTGACAGTTATTTTTGAGTATAAAAATAATGGCGAAGTATATTATTGCAGTACATCTGTTAGAAAGAAACCGCTTAAAAAACTTAATGGGTTTAGAAAAAGAAATATTCCCAAGCATATTGCTCAAGCAGCTTCTTTTGATAATCAAAAAACATACGTAATTGATGTTACTCGAGTTGATTCTGATTGGATTCATACGCGAGGAGGACCTGAAATTGGCGGTGTGCGTAATAAGCATGTGACTTTGGTAGGGTGTGGCTCTTTAGGTAGTCAGGTTGCCTTACAGCTTGCACAAAGTGGCATAAACTTAACTCTTATTGATGATGATTTATTATTATCGGAGAATACAGCTAGGCACCTTTTAGGTGGTGCGGAGTATGTTTCCATGAATAAAGCGTTTGGGCTTAGTATGTTTCTAAAAAAGCGGTTCCCTCACTTATCATTCAAGCCATTAAATAGACGGGTTCAGGATGTCATTAAGGATAGCAAAGAAATATTCCATAATAGTGATTTAATAGTCAATACTACAGGCTCCACATCTGCTGAATTTCAACTCGCCGTTTTTGCTAGAACAGATACAAGAATGCCCCCTATGATTTTTGGATGGCTTGAAGCTCATGCTATAGCTGGACAACTTCTTATCATTACCGATAGAGGTGGTTGTTATTTTTGTGAAATGTCTCAAAGAAAATGTAAGGTTACAAAGTGGGGTAGCAGCCCTCAGGAAAAGAAAGAGCCAGCATGTGGAGCATATTATCAACCTTATGGCTCAGTTGATATGGCCCCAATTCAAGCCATGGTTTCAAGAGCCTGTTTAGAGGTATTAAATGGTGTGATTAAGAGTTCAGAGGTAAGAACATGGATTGGAGACATAGCATTATTAAATACTCTTGGCGGTGAGCTTACTGAGAAGTGGAGCACCCAAAAATTAGAAGTAGGATTTCGAGAGTTCAAGGAAAAATTACGACAAAATGCTGATTGTAAATTTTTGTAGAGTTTAAAATATGAATTTCGAGTATGAGTTACCTAACCAGGAGAAATTAGTTCTTCAAAGTGAGGCTGTTGAGTATTTTTCACGCCGCAAGCAACGAAAATTCCAGTTTGAAAGAGGCGGCATTCTTTTTGCCCAATTTGAAGAAGGAAGAACGGTAATTAGTTTAGCCGCAGGCCCCTATAAAAATGATGTAAAACTGCCGTTTCAATATAGAGCAAATAAAGAAAGCGCTCAAAAAGACATTGAGAAAAAGTTTAAAGATGGTTTTCATTATGTTGGGGAGTGGCATACCCATCCCCAAAAAACACCCATCCCATCGTCACAAGATATGGATGCCATAAAATGTTGTTATAACAAATCTGAGCATAAATTAGACTACTTTGTATTGATAATAGTTGGACAAAGTTCATTTCCAAAGGGGTTATGGGTTGGGGTTGCTGATGAATCAAGTGTCTACCCGCTACAGATCTACGGCACCGCTTAAGCACTACATTTGAATATAATTCCTTCATTCTCTGTTGTACCCAGCTTTACATTTCATTATTTTTAGTATATAGATTAAGGATTGTCATGTTTTAATGGGAATAAAATGGGGGGCTTATGAATTCTGTTCGTTTTATTACTTTAATAATATTAATTAGCATAACTTCCGTTGCATCAGCAGCTAAGTTCAAGGCTATTGAACATGCAGAGGGCTATGAACATGACAAGTATGTTACCAAAGTTCTTGGCGAAGCTGGTCAGTCAAACATCAAAAGAGAATTTAGAGCCTACATAACCGAGTTTGATGGTGATGACGATGATAATGGAGATCATATTAATGATTTTCTTGGAGTCCCTCATTATGTTGCCTACCAGATGAAGAAGTATAAGGGTAAGTTAGAAACAGGTCCAAAACGCCCATCATCGTGGATTACGGATAATGACTTATACAAAGCTGGCATCGCACCCAAAGATGGTAGCTATAGACATTCAAGAGCCTTTCTAAAAGCCAATCCAAACTGGTATGTCAGGGGTCACTTATGTATGAAGATGCATGCATGGCGACTGGGTGCAAATGCAGACTGGAACACTCATACTGTTTTAAATGCTGTTCCTCAACGACAACAATTTAATGCTGGCATATGGTTAGACCTAGAATACAAAACAGCTGAGTGGGCAGATAAGTTCGGCGATGTCTGGATTATTGCAGGCCCAATATTTAAACCAAAAAAGAATGAGCCAAGTAAGTGGTTAGGAGAAATTGAGAAGGGTGAAAAGCTTATCGCGATTCCCGATTACCTTTTTAAAATAATTATCCGTGAAGGTACCAGTGAAAACAACCCTGAAGTACTTGCTTTTGTATACCCACAAGACTCTGTTCAAGGTGGGCCATATGACCACTCACCCTATTTGACATCAGTATCTGATATAGAAGAAATGACAGGGATCGATTTCATGACGGCTCTACCTGATGATATAGAAAGAAATATTGAAAGTGTCGTAGCTACAACAATATGGGAATAAGGAGGGATTGGTATGATGTCATTTGAAACTATGACAGAGCAAGTGTTATTCAGTTTATTTCAACTTGTTTTATTAGCATTTATCATTGAAAGAGGTCTATTTCTTCTATTTGATTACAGACATTTTAGAGAACGCTATTCAGAGCGCGGGGTAAAGGCTCCAATAGCTTTTCTCGTATCTAGCTTCATCTGTTATTACTACGAGTTTGATATACTCGCGAGAACAATTAATCCTGGTGCCGAAACAGTCCTTGGTATGATTATTACTGGCGCAGTTGTTGCTGGCGGCAGTGCCGCAGCTATGACCTTATTTCATGATGTGTTAAAATTTACAAGAAGTGCACAAGCTGAAATTGCGGAGAACAAAAAGGTGCTTGAAAAGTAAGGGGTGAAGAAAATGGAATATTTATTACATGTGAAAAAAAGAGCCATTTACACATTGATAGTTGGTTTTTTGTTAGCAGGCTGTGTCCCTTTGATTGGGGCTTATAGCCCTACAGCATATAAGAATGCTACGTCTTTAAAAGCAGAAACCCTAGCGATAATGGATAAGGCAGACGAACAATATGCACTTAATAAAACCAAAGTTGAAAGCGTAACTGTAGAATTAAGTAAGGCTCATGAGTATGTAAAAGGATTACCAGGCGACAGTATCTCTGCGCAACAATGGGAGATCTTAATCAACCCTGACGGTGATTTAATAGGAAAATTCTTTAAGCGCTGGAAGGAAAGGGGAACATTGAGCAAAGTTTTAATTGACCAGTATAAACCAGTTATTTCGGATTCTTTTGATGAAATCATTTGCCTTGAAGCAAACAAAAAAGAAGCATCTGAGTGTTCAAAAGATGAAGGAGAACAATAATGTCAACATTTGATGATTTTCTTGATTCAGTAAAGGACGGGGCAAAAGACCTTGCAAAGAACATATTTGATGATTATCAAACTGAAGCTCAAGATGATGCTGAGGCATTTTTAGAAAAAACGAAAGTAGATCTGAAGAGGTGGAGCATACTTCTAGCTCAAGGGGAATTGAATCAACAGGACTTTGGTGACCTCGTACTAGCAAAAAAGGCGTTAGCTGAAATCCACTTTTTAAGACAGAAAGGCGTTGCCTTAGCAAAGCTAGAGAGGTTCAGATCTGGGCTAGTCGATCTAGTGGTAGACACCGCCGTAGACACTTTCTTATAAGTAACTTGAACATCAGGTTTATACATTCTGAATATAGATATTTACGGGTGAGTTACCCATTACCGATAACTAGGAGACAGTATGTCCACTTTAAAAGAAAAAGTAATGATGCACCCTCTTGTTATACTCATTGGTCTAATCGCAATTGGAACAGCTGGGCTTGCAGCGTTTACTGATAACCTTACTAAAGTTGCAAAAGCTGCAAAATGCATACCTATTCACCTTGGTTTAGATGATGGTTATCAAGGGAGCTGACTTCTATGGGACAATTAAAGTAGATGGTGCTTCGAAATATATTAAGGAGGTCTCAAACACTGATTCCAGACAGGTTAGTTTTGACAATGTGTGGCTTAATTACGCCAGTGAAATTGGTATTCAGGTTCGTGATAAAGACCAGTATCACCCCTTAGCAAATGACCCTGACCCATATGAAACAGCATTTGATGAATCTGTTACCTTTAATGGTAAGGACATATTCATTCAAAGCGATCGAGCATGGATCAATATTGAGTTTATTGCAAAATAGGCTTTCAGTGCCAGCCTTTGTTAAGGGGGGCTGGCCTGATTTCCCAAAATACATTGCAATCCTCACATACATTTTTCTGTACTGGGAAGTGTCAACATTCTCTTTAACACCGCCCTTGCCCTCTTTCCATAGTGCACCGCCGCTCCTTCGCAAGCTTTTCGACCCTGGTAAGACCCTTCTTCTTGAGCTTCTCAGTAAGAGAATCTATTTCAACCAACCTTTGTGCAATACACGACTCGTAAAAACCACTTGTGTCACCAGCTTCAATGGCCTTCCTATCACTTAAATTAAGGCTCTCAAGGTGCATTATCCGTTGTCTAATTTCATTCTTCGTCATCCACAGCTCCCTAAATTGTCATTCAGCACTCATTTTATTTTCAAAGGTCAATTTTATTCTGTCATTTACTACTCTCAACAACTACTCAAGCTCCTTGGTTTCCTTTATGCTTGGCCTTTATTTTCTCACCTATCACCTTTTGCCGCTCGTCCTCAAATATCTTTGTTGCTCTATTAATCACTATTATTTTTCTTTCAACTAATTCACACAAACCAATCCGCAATGCAAATAGCTTTGCCACTCCATCATCATCTGGTGACTGACTTAAAATATTAGCCCACTCACTATTTACATATGAATCAAGGCAATAGTTATCTGGTTCACTTGCAAATGCAGTGGTTGCCATGAACATTACGAATACGTATAAAATTGCTTTTCTCAATATTAGCTCCATTTAAGTTAAATTAGTGCGGCTTCAGAAAAGCAGTTAGCACAAGCTTTTTTCAAGTGTAGATTTCTCACTAATCTCCAAGCTCTTTCAAAACTCTTGTGACTATCCTTTCATATGGTCGCATATCACTTTCACTTGATGCTTTTACATGATTATACTTATACCAGAGGCCTGGAAACCCTTTAAGGTTACTCGGAGTTATTACACCACAATGTTGACTTAGGGCTGTTACAAGCTTTTGTTGCCACTCTAGAAAATCATCAACTGTTGCTAGGGTAAATGAGAACCCTCGCAATGCCTCTTCTTTACCTCCAACATTTTTACGCTGTGTTTCCATAAAATAAATTTCTTTGCCACTATTCGTTACTACTTTTACAATTAATACACCCCTCACAATCTCCTCTTTTTTGCTTAAATACGGCCAATTCAAAATTCTCTTTAATTTACTTTCACTTAGTGTTTCATCGAATGCGGAACAAAGCTTTAAGGGTACCAACATTAATTCTTCAACATCCTCATCCTCAATGAATAATTCTTTCGATGTACATAAATAAAGATTAGCTATTTTACCATTACGTTTCTGTGTTCTAAGTTCTTCCCATATCCCACTTAATGACCCTGAAATTCTTTCGGTATCAACCTTTGTACTAACATCTAGCTTTCCAACACCTTTGCCAGTACCTGAAGCCTCATTTGCTGAGAATATATCAGGAACATCCTCCGAACCTTTTTTGCCTGCTACCCCATGCTCATAAATAAGAATTTTTTCAATATCACATTGTAGGTCCATGTTAAATGTACTATCTACGACATGTAACACTGGAGAATCTGTATCTGGGGTGGCATCTTGATCAATAGTCACATCATCTTTTTCTATGGCTTGCCTCTTTAGAGGCTTGAACTCACCATCATTCTCATCATTCCTTTTACCTAATGTATGGTTCGTTCTAATTCTTTTTATTGCTTCATTTAAGTTACTAAACACATCTTCGATTCTTAAGGCTAGAAAGAAGGTATCATCCAAAGGAATGCCTTTAACACTTAAAGCAGTACTTTCTTCCCACCAAGGTTTCGCATGTATAAAAACCTCTTTAGCTCCACTTCCTGCCTGTGCCACAAGGTTTTGATGCACAGAACCAACAGTGTCTCGCGCATAAGGATCATACGACATAGAAGCCAATTGAACTGTATCTAAATCCCTCATTATCCTACGGAGAACCACATGCCACTCTCCACTAGGGGGAGTATAACCAAGTGGTTCTAAGCACTCATGAAGAACCACATCAATAGGCTTTGTAACAATGCGCCTTTTCAAGTCGCTGCTGTACCCATATAGCCTATTAAAAAGCACTTGGCTGGGAATTATCACCTTTTGATTTGATGACGTTGAAAATATTTGTACGGATGACTTATTTGAGCATGCGCCATAAGTAACATAATGAATAGTATTAAGTATTGGCAAATCTTTTACTAAAACTTGCTTATAAGTATTTTCTTTGAAACTAACACGAAACGTTTGGCTGCCTAATGAGTTCATATCCGATAGCTTCACTCCATTATGCCAAACCGAACCCAAAGGAAAGAAATTTAAAAGCTTTATACTAATCTCTCTTGTAAGAACAGATGTCCCTTCTTCTTTTAGTAAAACCTCTACACAAGGGTTTTGCCCCTGATTCAAAAAGACTCTACCATACCACCAAACAGTTAGTTTCTTGTCTAAAATGCCATTAAATATTTGTTTAATCTCTGACGGCTTAATACTTCTCATAGCCTATCCAAGTGATTCTCGTTTATTTCTGTTTTTTATCGCTTTATTCTGTATCTGACACCTGTGAAGCGATTGTAAATGCTGTGTCTGCTCATATAAACCCTATGGTTGGATGAACACCATACCCCCCCGTTTTGGTTGACATATTATTAAAGTATAGATAAAATGATATGCAGAAAGACGAAGCGGAGAGTAACCATGAATCATGCGGAATTTAAAGAGGCGGAGCTTATGTACGACCAACTAAAAGCCGTGCGTAACGGGCGTAGAATGGCACCAAGACCGCTTATTGAGCTGATGGATCGCATCGAGGCTGAAATGCCAAACGAAGAAGGTGTGAAAGATACGATTGATATTCTCACGTTCGATGATTGCAAGACCATTGATTGTGACAACATGCAATACGTGGTCGAGGCCCGTATTAACGGTGTTCACTTCAAAGGTGAGGCGCGAGTTATCTTGTCCGAAAAATCTGTGCATCTGGACTGTGAATTAAGCGAAGAATTGGATAATGCGGGTATCGACATTTATGCATTACGTGACGCTTTGGAAAACCGACTATGAAGCGCGTTAAGGCGACCAAGGCTAGTTGCCTGTCATTACGAGGCAAAAACAATGGCTGAACGTAAAACCATTCTTTATTGCTGTGGGTGCGAAAAACGTGTGTTTGCTGTGCTCACTTATGGTAAGTCCATCTACCCGCACCGCAGAGACTTAGCCAGAACACCTTTCTGGCGCTGTGAAACATGCACCAACTTTGTAGGAACCCATTACAAAAGTAGGTTACGTGCCAAACCTCTTGGCTGCATTCCTACACCAGAAATAAGAGCACTGCGCAGGGAGATACACGCCATATTAGATCCAATTTGGCAAACAGGAAACTTAAGCAGGCCACAAATTTATAAGTGCCTTAGTGAAGAGCTTGGCTACTCTTATCATACTGCTGAAATCCGCACTGTGTTTGAGGCAAGAAAAGTGTTGGACGCAGTGATTGAAATTAAAAATAACACTGTATTTTACGAGGGGTGACATTATGCCAATTAAAAATCAAACAACGCGCATCTTTTCGTCTGGACTAAGTATGGCAGGCAGAGGTTATGAACTCCCGTCTGTTCCGATGACCAACATAGACGAGTACGGAAAGTGCCCTGCCCCGTTTTCTGGTGAGCCTGCTATCAAGCGTGGTGATGATTGGTTGAGTATCACCGATATTGGCAATCAGCTTGCGGAAAACAAGGATTTGTTGACTCTATTTATCACCTACTTCCCCGAACAAGTAGCTGTGTGGTGTAAAGGCTACTTTGAGCATCATAAAGGCAATCACCGACCTTATTATGAAACACTATGCATCCACATGGTCAATGAGCTTGCAAAAGAAGGGTACTGCGTGAAAAATATCTACGGGATCGTGCGCAGTCGCTACATGGCTTTAGAAGCTGATGTTTGACCTAAAGAAACCCTGCCCCGACTGCCCTTTTCGTAAAGACGTAAAGCAGTATTTGCGCCCTGGTAGAATGACGGAAATCATGGAAGACCTTGAATCAGACAAGACCTTTTCGTGCCACAAGCACTTGCCCCGTGATGGCAAAAAAGAACAGCACTGCGCAGGGGCGTTGCTTTATCTTGAAGCACAGAACAATCCAAATCAAATGATGCGGATAGCAGAAAGATTTAATGCATACGATAAGGATGCTTTGCATACGGAAATTGAAATATATGCATCGCCCGAAGAATTTGAAGAAAGGTTATTGGAGGAAAACAATGGATAAATTTAAGGGTGTTCAAGTAGGCGATACTGTTTTTGTACCAAGCTTTGTGCCAGAGCGCCAAGGCGCATACGGGAGCGCAGGGAAAATTTTTTACCTCGCTCTGCCCGTGGAGCGTGTAACAAAAACTCAATTTGTTGTGGGCGATAGGCGTATTAGAATTTCAGATGGTGCGCTAATTGGCTCACAAGGCAGAGAATCACTGTACGGGGTACGCAAAGAAGGAGAGGAATGTCGTGGCAAGATAGTTATGGATGAAACCTTGCCTATGATGGCTTACCGTGCGAGCGCAATGAGGGCGCAATATGTTCACTCGACCATTGACCATGAAATTGAGCTAGGCCACCCTAATCTTAAGCCTATCTATGATAAGCTAAAAGAAGTTGAAGCTTTGTTGGTAGATTCACAGTGAGTACGACAGATGTTGTAGAGCGCCCCGTTTTGACAGTGGATGAAATCAAGCTTGCGAATGTTCTTATCAAGAACTTCGATTTAGAGGTTGATGCAGCGAACCATTGCGCGAACATGATTAAAACGATTAGTGGGCCACAGGCGGTAAGCACCCAATTAAGTTTCTTAGCGAAAAAGCCAGACCATGCCCAAAAGTTACTAGACCGATGCAAGGAGCGCGGTTGGATTAAGGAAGACGGTACGCTTGAAGAATTGACCGACCCCTACGCCACGCCTAAACATACAACATCACCTTTTGATGATGTGCCGCAGGATAAAGATGAAACATGCACTCAAGAGAGCGCACAAGGCACCGTAACGGCTGTTTCGGATACTAAGACGACCAATGAGCCACAGGAGAAGGAACAGCCTCGCCACTACGATGAATACAAGGTGTTCGGTTCGGAAGCGGCAATAGCCATTTCACCCGCGTTTGATCAGCACAAAAAAATGACGCACATCATGCTTAATTTCGCAAAGGTTGCCAAAGAGCTACCAAAAATTAATGACATGCATCAGTTCGCTTGGAGCAAAGGTATTCGATTCTCTATGGAGCCTACGGAAGCGGCTGCACAGTTGTTGGTTTTACAAGGCAAACGTGATTTGTTGCGTTCCCTTAGTGAAAATAAGGATGGCATCACTCACGGTTCAAAGCGGTTAGAGACAATCAAGCAAGATAAATCATTCGGCAGCATCTATATGAAGGTGACTGATTCTAGTGGTGGCGGTGTCGTGGGTGTTCCCCTTAACAATAAAGATAGGTTTGGTTTGTCTGCATACCTGCTTTCACACTTAACCAAGCTAGAATTGTTTGAAGGGTTAAGCGGCACTGAAATTATGAACCTTGCAGATAATTCGCTTTAGTTAGTAAGGCGAGTTGAGAAAGCGAAGAAAGTTTTGGTCAAGCGCATTGAGGATTTGAATTATGGATGAAATCGAGAGAATGTTAAAGGAAAAGCCTGTGCGGTTTCCGACATCGAACACAGTTAAGATTTCTGATGATATGAACACTGGAAAGCTAATCCTTAACCTTCAAGATGATGGAGATATTGGGCTGTCAGTTTATGACAATGAGGATAAATGTTTTGCATCAGTTGAGTTTTGCACATCGGGAGGCAAATGCCCTAACGTATTAAATGCTTTGAGGGCGTTGATGTGCGCCATTGAAGATGATAATAAAAATCTACCCGAATACAGGAGGGTGAGTTGATATGATAGAATGTAATTGCAAGGATATGGCAGCAACGGATGAAAGAGCTGATGAAGATTACCCATAAAAATCTTATGATGAAAAGCAGTGCAAGAGCCAGAAAGGTAATTGTGTTCCTTGATTACACTTGGTGTCGCCCATACCGCTTAAGCACCAAACTGAGTGAGTACAACAAGGACAGGCTCAATGACCCTGCCGTTTTTGACGCTGACTATACAATTGTGCCAATTGACGGCTTTCACCCCACAGTTTTGGAGATAACAGAAGCAGTAGAATTTATGAACAATGAAGAGAGTTTGAGGGATGGTGAATAGTTATGAGTAAAGAATTGAGAGAAGCAGCAGAGGAAACGATGGAGGATGTATATTTTGTATATGACCCTGACGCGGGGTATTTTGAAACATTTAAAACAGAGGCAGAGGCACTTGATGACGCTAAGGAATCAATATCTACTCATCTTGATGGTGAATGGGATACAGATGTTGAAAATATAATTGTAGGCAAGATTACACATGTAGCAAAGCAAACAAACCTACAAAAGCGACCTTCTGCCGATAAGCTTGATGAGAATGGCTGTGATGAAGACGGTGTTTTATGGAGCCATGATTTTCATTGTGATTATGAAATGATTGGAATTAAAGCAGTCATACAAGCCGAGCCTGTAGAGCAAGAGCCTACAAAGTATTACCTGCTTACTCACCCCAAGACAGGCAAGGAGCTTGTGTCTTGTGATAGAGAGAGTATAGGTATGAATGTTACAGAGTGTGGCTATGAAGCTGAACCACTCTACACCAAATCTACCCCATTGAAGCTATTGAGTGCTGCTAAGATAAAGCTTGAAGCACAACAACAAGAAATAGACAAGTTGAAGGAAAAGCTTAGTGATGAAGAAAATAGACACGCAGAATTGCAAGCCAGGTGCTTCGACAATGGCTATGCGACATTTGATTCAATATTCGGTGAGATTGACAGATTGAAGGCGCACAGCAATAAACAACGTAGAGCGTTGAGGACAATCGCAGGGGCAACCTCTAATACAACCAAAGAGCTTATGATTAGATGGGCAATAGAAGCCTCTTGTGATGGCAAAATAACATGAAACTTTCAACAGCTATTACCAACCTCATTGATTTACTACTCCCTATCACCAAAGGCGAACCAGGTGCGCTAAGTAAAAACAGTGCGGCAGCTTACCTATCCTCATTGCGCAAGTTGGAACTGCCAGAAGTGACCGCAAAAGAAATGGTCGATATCGACTTTGGAGATATTGAAAGACTTGTTGAGATTGGCACAAGCCCAAGTCAGCAAAAGAACATACGCAAGGCAGTGAGTAAGGTATTTTCAACGCAGGACATGGAGCTACCTAAAGATGTTGTCACCCTGCCCCTTTATGGTGGCACTATTGAGCAAGCAGCTACGCAGCTATTGGTTTACCTTACTGCGCTATCGCAAGGCGATGAACAAGGTTTTTTCTCACCTCAAACGGCTACCACATACCTTTATGCTTTGCAGAAGTGGATGAACTCAAAACAATACGCGGCAACTAAATCTAAAGATGCATCTGAATTATCAATCAAGGTGCTTCAAAGCTACTTTGTCGAAAACGCTTGGGGCGGTTCATCCCATAATCAGCATGTGACCATGTTTGCATCTATGGAGCGTTTGGCACAAGCCAAGATTGGTGACATTGACAAACTACGCACAGTGACGGTTGATGTTGCAGTAAAGGAAGGTCAGTACCTAACTTCGGGCGAACTTGACAGGCTTACAAAAGGTGATGACCCTAGAAGCAACGCTCTTGTTGCAATCATTATCAGTACGCTTGCGACCATTGAAGAAGTACAGGCTCTACGCATTTGTGATGTTGGCAACGGTGAAGTTACCTACAAGCTACGCTCATTGCAAAAGTCGAAACTTCGGATACCCGATAATCACTTTAAGCTTATTAAGGCATGGGCAGACATTGCCGAGAAACAAGCAGGCGGTAATAAGAGCTACCCATTATTCCCTAACCCGCTTCATGTCACCAAGCCTCTATCGCGCAACAGCTTTTGGAAGATATTATCAAAGGCCATGAATAGCGAAGGCAAACGGATCGTGAGCATTGATTCGGGTACAGGTGCAGCAGTACAATGCTTGCGCGTATCATCATCAAGAAGGCTTTATGCAGAAGGCTACGATGTGGAGGTGTTGGCTGATATTGCAGGCGTAAAAGATTTTCTTAAGTTCATTAAAGTTACACCAGATATTGAGCAAACAAGGGCCAACAATCTGCAAAAAAACGCCCTCTACAAAAAACTTTAAATCGTTATTTGTTTGTGATATATTGAAAAGGAACTTGATACACAGGGTTAAATAAAAAAATAGATGGAGAAGGACAATGAAAAAAACATTATTAGTAGGTCTTGCAACAGCAATGATGGTAATGGGCGCTAATGCTCAAGCAGCAGGTAACGAAGGCGCAACAGTAGGCGTTAGCACAGGTATTATATCCCTTGGTGATACACCAATTCGTACATCAGTAACTACCCTTGCGATTGGTTATCAATTCCCAATGGCAGACAATGTTTATTCCGAAGTACAAGCCAAGTTGGGTTTCACAGGCGTTGGTAGCGGTACAGTAAATGGTTCTACAACAGAAATGAGCGCAGACTCTCTTATGGGTGCTTATTATAAAGTGGGCATGAACCCTGCACCTAAAGTGCTTGTTTATGGTTTGGTTGGTTATGCGAGCATGAAGTATAAAGTAACTGTTTCCCCATTTACTGCGACAGCAACTAAAAGTGGTTTGTCATACGGTGTGGGTGCAAGCTATGAAATCACAGACTCTAAACATTTAGGTATTGAGTATGTTGATTACCCATCCGATTCAACTGTTTCTGCAACATCAATCACTCTAAGTAAGGCGTTTTAATATGACGCATACTTTCAATAACATCGCGTACTCAATTGAAGCACTTGGTAGAAACATTTATTTAGTATGCAAGATTTACGCTGTACTAGCGTTATCATCGTTGCTCTTTATCTTATCTACAGCTTCGTCAGCAGAAGAGCTATCTACGGCGATTATGTTTAAGATGTTTGGTGAATTGTCGGTAGTGTTGATTGTGGTTACAGCAATTTGTTTCGTGGGTGTAAAGCGGTTCCATGTTCATCAACCGATTGAACGCCCTACTGCTACAAAAGGTGGCTCTAGCGATAGTAGTAAAGGCGCTGCCTAATACTAACTCCCTCATTTATTATTTTGGTTGACATATTGTTTAGGTATTATTAGAATGAATGTACAAAAGAAAGACGCATTAAATGCGCAATGGAGAAGAAGTCATGGGATTAAAGGTATTTGGTTTAGCCAACTTAACACGCGACTGCGAGATTGTTAAAACGCAGGGTGGAACTACAATTTGTAAACTAGGTTTAGCTGCTGATTTTGGGTTTGGTGAAAATAAAGGTACGAATTTTATTACAGCAAATCTTTTCGGTAAACGTGCGGAATCTAAATTGCCACAATACCTAAAACGCGGAACACAGGTGTTTGTTACTGGTGAGCTTCAAATTCGTAAGTACCCTAAAAGCGATGGTTCGGAAGGTGTCTCAATCGAAATCAATATTGATGAATTAGACCTTACTCGCGGCAGCGGTAATAGAACTGGTGGTAGTAATCAGTCTCAAGGTGGCTCGAATCAGCATGGCGGCGACTTTGGTGGCTCACCGCAACGCGACCCATTTGAAGACTACGACCCCGACATGAACCGCCGTTAATCATCGGTAGTGTTGGTTTAAGCGCCCTTTCCTTTCGAGGTGAGGGCGTTTTTTTTGTCACATTGCCATCCACATTTCTGTTTGCGAAGCTCGATTCTGAACCGTGCGACATTAGCGGCCCATTCCGATAATTAGCACGTTAGCGGAACTCAAATGCCAATCATGTATTTGTTTGCCTGGCACAACAATGCTGCCCGTCTTGACTTCCTCAATGCTTCTATGCACTTCGTCCTTGCTGATATGAAAGGCACCCGTTTCGTATTCATTAAAATTGACCAAAGCAAGTACAGAGTGACAGTTATTTACAACTTCGTGTGTAAGCACCTCGCCTTTTAATTTGAGCTTATTTGGCATTAATTTTTTAGCCACTTATTCCACACCTTCGACAGAGTAATTTGACATAAGCTTGAAGTTGTTATCAATTTCATTAGCTATACCATCAGATGTAAACATTAGGTGGTCTTTATACTTGGTAATTACGCCGCTGATCTCGCCGCCTTTCCCGCCTACGTTGTAAAATGTAGCTAACCTCTCACCATCGCCAATGGTGGCCAAAAGGGCAAGGTAGCCATTCACCTTCGCTGCCTTGGCAGGCCGTTGGTATGTCATAATAGGGGCGCTCATTTTATTCACCCAAGCTTCAAGCTGAACCTCTTTTGTTCGCTCACCCTCACCTACCAAGACATTGACGCTGCTACGCGGTTCAGTGTGGCGTACAGGGGTTGTAGAATCGCCGTCAGCGACTTGCACATGCATCCCATCACCCAATGCCCGAATTACGCCCTTGGCGAACGCAGAAACACCATCATGCTTACCTGCTAAGCGGTAGCTCAACCAAGTGGTAATATTTACACCTTCAAAACCTTCTAAAAAATCTTTTGACGGGTTTACAACAATGCCGTTTTGCACATTACGCCTAAGCTTGGTTAAGTATGCAGGTTTGTTTTTTACGGAGTTGTGGTCTGCCATGCTGTTTAGCACATCTTCAATCTCAATTGTTTCAACTTCACCGTATTTATCTTCTATCTCAAAAGTACCCTTATCAAGCTCGATAAGTATTGTAATGAACTCTTTAATATATCTATACTCTACTACTCTAGTATAGGGTGCAGAATTATGTTTTGGTGGTGCAGAATCATGTTTTAGTGGTGCGGAATGTTGCGTTGGTGGTGCAGAATTATGTTTTGGTGGTGCAGAATGTTGTGGTGCAGAATGTTGTTCTGGTGGTGCAGAATGTTGTTCTGGTGGTGCAGAATGTTGCATTGGGGCTATAGATAATGAGGATTCTGGCGCAGGAGGAAACGGACTAAATCTAGCTTCTTCACTATTTTCAGCGTTCAAGGCACTTATGATATTTGCTTTGCATAACATGTTTAATGCATCAGTAGCCAAGCTTTTAAAGAACCTTTCACAAAATGGAAACGAAGGAAGCTGTAGCCCCTTGATATTTAGTCCGTGAGCTACTTCAAGCGCGGTAAATGAGTACGTTGGGTCTGGCCTTTGATACCGAACAATTGACATGGTTATACAGGTGAGTATTTCAGCGTGACTCATGGATGCCATCATTGCGGGAACCATTATCTTTTTCCCTTCATCATCCAAGGTGCCTTGCCCTATCAACTTAAATAAATATGGGTTTACGCCGAAAAACTGCGGCGCTAAAGCATCCACATTAGATTTATCTGTCAACCCATTAAGGACAGAGAATTTAAGCGGTCTGCGGGGGATTGTTGGGTGTTTTAAAATCCAAGGCTGTTTGGCATCAAGTCTAAGGTCTTTGTTAATTTTACTAAGCTTTGATATAGCCTCTTTTACCCCCCGTAAACTTGAACCAAGTCGGTAAGATAAAGTCTTATTACTTATGTGGGCCAGTGATTTTGGATCAGAATTGGCGACATGGTAGATATAGAGGATCACTTTTAATTCGGTAAATTTGAGAGTGAATAATTCGGCAACACGGGAGTAAGGAAATGGCGGGTGTCTAAAACCCTCAAAGTCCACGCTTATGTAATCCGTATTGTGCGCCATTGCTTTTATTCCTTGCACAAAAAGCACTAGGCACTATAATTCGCAACATCCACTGTTGGTCTTATAGGTTCATGTGCTTTTGTTCTCTATTTTGACTTAGTAATTAAGGGTGTTCTTCGGAGCACCCTTTTTTTATAGTCTGAAACGTAGCATGAACAGGCTTTAATGCAATTTAAACTTTAATGCGATTGCTTACATTTGCATTGTCTAAAACCTTGTATTTATGGTTATATTTACATCACTTCCACGCTATTACTGGTTTGCACAACTCTAGCGCGCACATTATCCGCGACTATATCTAACATTTTAATACTTCATTGGTCTTGTCATCGTTACCTTTAACATGGTGTTTGACACCCTTGTTTACCCATGATACGCAAAGGTATGACTGTTGCTTATAAGCCTTTGCTTAACTCAACAACATAAAATTAAAAAGAAAGCCCGTAAGGACTTAGAGAAATCTATCCTTCGGGGTGTTTTTCTCTTGAGGCTTATTGGGCAATGGAGAAAAACAATGAGTGTATATTCAATTGTAACAGAGAAAATTATCACTGCTATCAACGATGGCGTTAAACCTTGGGAGCGTCCTTGGCGTTCGGAAGACCATCATAACATGATTAGTGGTAGAAAATATAATGGCGTAAATAAGCTTTTGTTGGAAATGGCATGCCAGACGCATTTTTATGGTCATCGCCGTTGGATCACGATGAATCAAGCGAAAGATAAAGGCTTACAAATTATCAAAGGCGAGAAATCAGCTTTGGTGACTTTCTTTACATTTCGCAAACAAAAGAATGCAGATGGTTCGGTAAACGCCAATGCGAAGGAAATCCCTTCTCTGCGTTATTATAAGGTATTTAATGTTCAGTCATTTGAAAATGCTGATGAATACTTACCTGCGCCGACCCCCGTGGATAAACAATCAGTCTATGCTAAAGCGCAAGCTTTTGTTGACGACCTGGTTAATAACCACGGCTTAATCATCAAACAAAGCACAGAAGCCGCGTACTTCCCCGAAGATGACTATATTACCATGCCACCTATCGGGCTGTTTACGGCAGCAGGAGAAGGCTCAAACGCCTTATCTAGCTACTACGCCACCCTTCTACATGAGATTTCGCATTGGACAGGCCATGAGTCGCGTCTTAACCGTGAGTTTACAGGGCGCTTTGGCACCCAATCTTATGCTTTTGAAGAGTTGGTAGCTGAAAATGCGGCGAGTATGTTATGTGCAGAGTTGGGCTTGCCTTACACTTCGCAACATGCAGCTTACATTGGAAGTTGGTTAAAAGTGCTTGGTGAAGATGATAAAGCAATTTTTACCGCGATCCGTCACGCCAAAGAAGTGCATAACCACCTTTTTAGTGAAGCAGTTGTACAGGAGGTACGCCATGCTGCTTAAACGAGATAAGGCTAAAGAAGCTGCGAACCCGCGAATTGTCAAAGTGGGTTTTGAAAAAGATAAGGCTATCTTGAGGGCCACAGTGCTCGAAAAAGATGTGAAAGACTTATCAATGAAAGATGGTATTACTTTCATCGCTGCATTACATAAATTACTTGGCGCTAAGCGTTTCTTTTATGTTGTATGGCGAAGAAGACACCTAGCTTAAAAAACAATACCCGTCTTGCATTTGCAGGCGGGTATTTTTTTGCCCTAAATTTGCACTACCCTCTTCTATTGTTGTGCTTGTTGAATTGGTTTATAGCTGATGATTTTGTACGAGATATAGAGGCAACACAGTGCCCCCAAGGTTGAAACCCCTGCCATGATATATTGGGCTAGGTGAATGTAGTAAGCAACGAAGATGAATGATGCGATAGTGAATAACGCCCACTGCAAAAGAACCTGCCCGAACACCAGAGAACTATCATTGTAAATGCGGCTTGCTTGCGTGAATAGACCAACATTGAAAAACATTGCACCCACGGATGCAGTAAGCTCCCAAAGCATTAAGGTGCCGAAGCAGGTATAGCGGCAAAGTCACCACACAATGAGAATACGCCCAACGTGTAAGGAAACACGGTTGTTAGCTGCCTCACATAGAAGGGGTTGCCAAAGTCATCTAACATTTCAGAAGCAGGTAGAGACAAGTTGGTTCTCATGCCGTTCGGTGTAGAGATAGGAGCGAAATACACGGGCATTCGGGTGCCCATTATAACATCAATACTTGAGCCATTAACAAAGGCATCTTGGGTGTATTGTTGACGGAAGTATGATGCCGCCGATATTGCGATTCGAGATAGCTTAGCTTGTGTGCCACTATCCTTTTTTAAAGCAGAATGATAAGCAGTGAAATTGATAACGTACCCCTGGTCATCACCTAATACCTGGAATGCAGGGTCGCGCCAATCTGGTACGGTTGGTTCTGGTGGCGGTGTAGCTGCCCCCCCGAAAGTGTCATAGATGCCGTTTGGACCCGCTGATATAACCAGAGCCATAGCCATAGTGTTGTTTGCACCTGCTATAGTGTTGTTTGCGCCATAGAAGCTTAAAGCTTGAGAAGGACAGTATGCGCTACCCCAAAGAGGTGCGGGAGCTGTTAAATTGGGGCCTTGTGATTGAATGAAGTTTGCGTAGCCATTGGTGGCGGCGGTCATGTCTGGTTGTTGAACGTATAAAGCAATCTTGCGTGAAAGGTTAGATGTTGCAGATGCAAGAACCTCTGCCCTTTGTGTTGTACCCACTAAGGATTGGTCAATCATATCTTGTGCTGCGTTTAAGCCATCAAGGATAGGATCAGCGCCAACCGCCACGGGTAACAAATCATCCGCAGCAGTTGGAGTTAGACCTTGTTGAATGCTAATTGCATTGCGAGATATGCGGTTATTAAGTTGTTGGAAGTAGTAAGATTTCAATGCCTCAACATAGCCTTGGACTCTTACAACCTCTTCCTTTCTCTTAATATTATCTTGAATCGCTTGAAACAACGGTGTTACCACGGATGCCATGACACCCACAATGGTAAGGACAATCATCATTTCAATTAGGGTGAACCCCTGCATATTTCGCATGAATTAACCTACTTAGTAAGCACTAGCAGTAGTTACCAAAACATCCACGGTGTAAGGTTCCGCTGTGCCCGACACTTGCACCACACCCGTAGCTTGTGACTTAACCCCATCAGCAGCTTCATCAGCAGCCAAAGCTTGTTGGCCTGTTACGCCTGTGTAAGTAAGTACATAAGACAACACCGCTGTACCACCACCCGCAGAGCTTGAGTCATACGATTTTAGAGATAGCGTTATAGCTGTGCCGATTGTTGGCTTAATCACATCACTGTAAATCTTGCCGTTCGGTGCCGAACCATCATACAAAATAGGTAGTGTTGTAGGGTATGCACCATTATCGGAGCGATATGATTGCATCACTTGCTGTAGAGCTTTTGCTTGAGCTACTGTAGCAGTACCCGCAGCACTATCCGCAGCGCCGCCCATCTTGCCCATTACGATATTGCCCAATACGGCGATAATCGCAACAACAATCATTAACTCGATAAGGGTGAAACCACCCTCTTTTTTGTTCGCCTTACCTTTTTGCATAGATACCTCTCCTTTTTTTTTGCAAATATATCGTTACTTCTATTATGCGCAATTTTAATTACGCGCAACTTCGGTCATGGTTAAGAACACAACAGCTTCATTCTTAACCGTCTGGTTTTTCTCATGCCCGAACAAAACGCCAAGGAACGGAATTTTACTCAAAACAGGGAAGCCATTGGTTGTATTGTTTGTAGATTCGGTGGTAAGACCTTGAATCACAGCGGTTTGACCCGACTTGATAGTGATTTTTGTGTTTACCTCACTATCGCTTAGAAGTGGCGAGTTGAATGTACCCACATTATTAAACGTAAATGTTTGATCACCCTTCTTATCAGTGATACTTAAGTGAAGTTGCGCCACAATCTTATCTGCCATGATGTGAGGCCACACTTCCATTTGTACGCCTTTCTTTAACCACGCCAATTTAGGTGCAGGCTGCGACTGTGAAGCGCCTGTAGAGCTTGTAGATGTACCTAACTCAATAGATTTAACAAACTGCTCACTAGCACCAACCCTAAGCGTTGCACCTGTACGATTATCTACCGATGCACTTGGGGCTTGGCGTTGCTCAAACTGCACACCCTGCGCACGTAAGATACCTTGAATGTCACCCAACACGCTTGAGCCATTATTGAAGATTCGGACTTGACCAGATGAACCCTGCACCTGTGTACCAAAATCAGTTAAGACACTTGCGGCACTCTTAACGCCGTTAAACAACATATCCATTGAGATACCACGTTCATCAAGGTCAGACTTGTTCACCTCAACAATGTTAGCAGTAATCATAATTGTTTTGCTCATTGTGTCCGTGAAGCCTGCAATAAACTTTTCAGCCTTGCGTTGCGCAGATGGTCTACCTTGCACAATAACCGTACCCTCTGTTTTATTGACGACAACTTTATTCAAACTGTCTTTATCTTTTGCGCCAATCAGAGTCTCAAGCGTTTCTTTCACTTCGGCAAAGGCATCGACACCTTCATCTACAAACTCCATCTTACCTTCACTTCCCGATGCCGTAGCACCATCAGCACCACCACCACCACCACCCGCAGTAGCCGATTGCGATTTGCTAGAATAGGTTTGACCAGGTTTAATCAAAGGCAATTGGTATGATTTAGTTAAGGTAGGCATAACAGTCAATACGTCATTGTTGATTGTATATGCAATATCCATGTTGGTTAGAACATTATCTATCACATCTTCATCGCACTCGTTTTGCACACTGATATTAAGCTCAGTGTTCATGGGGATAACCCCCCCATCATTCTGAATACGAATTGTTCTGTTGCCTGCAAGCGCGGTTAAAAGCACGTTTAGAGGGATAGCCTTAGACTGCAAGGTAATCATATTACAATCACCCGCGCCTTGGCTCTTACCTTCTAATCGACTTGGGATAGGCTCTCTATTGTATGCATTGCGTTCAGCAAACATCGACTTAATGTTCTCCAATTGCTGATCAACTTCGCTTGGGCTTGCCTTATTTAGACCCGCCTGCTCTCTTTGGGCCACGTTTGCTTGAGGATGAAAGAAATCGTGCTTGAGCTTTTCAGCCTGGGCCTTCCGTTGCTGATCTTGCGTGTTAGGGCTATTCCATGTGCCACAACTAACAAGAGAAAAGCTTACACTTAATACTATGCCTAAATTTATAATTCGCTTCATTGCTTGTGCTCTCCCTTAATACGAACTTCTTTGCTGCCACCCGACATAGTTAGCATGTAGTGCTTTTTCGTAATATCAGATGTGACAACCACGTAACTTTCATTCAAATCTTCAACCTTCCAATCCCCAATACGCTGACCAACCCGTGTGACTGCATACAGAGTACCGTTAAGTTTTAGGTTAGCCTTCATGCCGTCATTAGACCCCATAAGAAGCGAAAGTTTTGGCATAGACTTCTCCGCGTCTGATTGCTGTTGAACCAAACTGTTTTGCGCATTGGCTACTGCGACACCTTTGTTGCGTTCTGCCTCAGTTACTTGTGTCTTAACGCTCGCAAGCATGGACTCAAGCCCATTTATTTTTTGCTTAAGAGCTGCAATATCGTTTTTAATGGGTTGAACTTGAACCTCAACAACTTTTGCAGGGTTTTGTTTAGCAACCTTCACATGTTGGGTGGCCTCAATAAGCAATAGCCGTTTCTTTTGGAAATCAGTAAGCATATCAAGTACGGCATTTGTTCTGCGCATTAACTCTTCCTGTGTAGTGGTGCCTTTCAATGCATCACCTTTAATGGCGCTCAAGTCATAAGAGGCAATTACTGTTTTGACTAACCCATCTACACGGGAAATCAATTCATCCACACCTTCATCGCCTGTGTTCGCTGCTTGAGCAGGAATGAATTTCTGTAGTTGCTGCTTTTGGATCAATGCTAATCGCTCTTGGGTTTGGTTAGGCTTTTCGGCATCAACCTTTTGCTTGATTGGCTTCTTCGACATTGGTGCAGATGCCGCGCCAGGAGTCACGAGTGCAGGCTCTTGATTTTCCAAGGTGTCCATATCATCCATTGCCACAAGTTCTGGCGCATTTGAATCTATAGAAGGGGCCTGGTTTTCATTCGCACCCATATCGTCAAACATGATGCCGCCTTGATTGCCGCTTGCTACGGGGGCTGTAGCTACTACGGCACCGCCGCCATAAGGGTCGCCACTACTGCCGCCTTCATCCATAAACATTGAGCTAAGAGCCAAGACACCCACAACCCCACCAACGATACCCCAAAACTTCTTAGGGTTTGTTTCTTTTAACTGCAAGAATGCCTTGCTATCAAATTTGAATTTACCACTCATTTGTCAAACTCCCGTCCGTATAAATAGCCTTCGATTTTCATGCTACCTGCATTGTTGCCACCCGCGAGGAAAGCCAACTTATCAATCATAAACTGCCTGCTTAACAAGCTTTTCTCCATCCATGAGAATAAAAGTCTACTACTCTTCCAATCGCTTACCTGTATTGTGATAGGGATACGCACCATGCCCGATACCCCCGTGACCTTTTCAGATATTTTATTGAAATCCACAGTATTGCCCTGCCTGCCACCTTTGATTAAAACCTTAACAGCAACAGACCTTACTTGTGCTTCTTTCTCCACGTTGAACAAGAAATCAAGTGCGCTATTAACAATCGACTTGTTTAAATCCGCACTCTTTTGCTGCCCAATATATTGCTCAAGTCTAGCAAGGTCTTGAGTTGTGGATATTTTTTGTTGCGCCGCAGTATCGTAGGTACTTTTTTGCGCTGCCCATATCTTGTAGCTGTCCAATGCACCCAAGCCACCAAAGGCTGCTAGTGCGAATGCAAATATCAATAATCCTACTTCTTTTAGATTACCGCCCATTTGTATTACCTTCCCTTAGAACGAACCGAAGCCCGACCTTTCCCTTTGTCATTACAGTTTCGATTTTAAGTCCTTTTGTGGGTAACGGGTTAATACTGCCATCTAAAGCAAGTGCGATACCTTCAACCTCTGCGTACTTACCAATCTCCACCTTACCCTTCATAGATGTGATTTGGACGGGGCCTAAGCTTCCTGTAGCCCTGCGCATTACATCCACTAACGAGGGCGTAGTGAGCCAATCTACAAAGAAGCTTCGTTGCTCAACCACCAGGCGTTGTGCGCTAAGTGTGGCTAATTGCTGATTAAGCGTTTGCACACGCTCTTTCATGTCTTTAGTGTCTTTGTCCAACAACCAAGAGCCACCCATTGCCAAAAGACCCAAGCCAATCATTGCGAACGCTGTAAGGTTCTTCGCTTTAGACTTGGATGCCTCTTTACGCTTCCATTCACTAAAGCCAGTGCCGATTAATGCCTTTTGCTGCTTGTTTAGTAGATCAAACAAGACACCATCAAGTTCAACCTTCACTTTGATCTTAGCAATCTCATTTGCCTCACCAATCTGATTATGCAGCCAAGGTGAAACATGGTATGTGTTGGTAATACCTTTGCGCGAGGTAAGCATGATGCGCTGCCAGTTGGGGTGACTATCTGACATGACGATTTTGGCAGAGCTACCATCTTCTGATACACCTACAAGGAGAGCGCCTACAGTCACTCCATCATAGTTGAATATCGTTTCACCGTACACAGCTCCCGAACTCTCAGAAACAGCATCTAGGTAAGATACTGTGTAATCTTCAAGTGGACGTTGAGGATAAATGTTCACCTTTTTCTCTAGGCGTAAAACCATTGCCGATTGAGCATTTTCTTTGCCCAACTTAGCTTCAACTTCACGCGCAAGCTCAAGTAAGCTTGTCTTTTCGGTTGTGAGGTCTGGCTTATCTACAACCCAAACGCGCTCTATGTCACTTGGCAGTTCATCATGCAGCAACCACCCACCTTCTCGGTCTTCTAAAACCTTACCGTCAAGGCGTATAAAAATACCTGCCATAATGCTTCTCCTTATATACTTGTCACACGATCCATCATTGGCCCAATAAATCCATCAAGGAATAATACCCCCATGCCAACAGCCGCCCCCACCACAGCAATGAAGCTTAAGGTAGGTTTAACAATGCCAATCGTTGCTAAAATCTCTTCGCGTAATAATGCAGAGTAGTCACTTAGCTCTTCGGGTAATGCGCCAGAAGAAACACCAGACTCAATTGTATCGCGTAAATCAGAAGGCCAAATATCAGACGAGGAATCAAAGGCGTTTAGCATGTCAGTGACCATAGATAGTTCCGACCATTTAATGATGGCATCCCTAACAATTATCAAAGACACTGTTTTCGATGTTAGTTCAAAAGGTATCTTCCCTGATTTATCCGTATTAAGAAGTAACCCTAAATATGCAGTTGCACGGGCGACTTCCATTTGCAATAACATTGTACCAACCAACGGAACACGAATCAATGCATGTTCAACACGTACACGAACCGAATCAACCTTGAGCAAGGTATAGACTAACCCTGCAATCATAATACCCCCAACCAAGAAGGCTGCAACAGGCATGCCGATAAGAAAGTCACGGATAGCCAATAGGAGGATCGCAGAACCTTCGGCATCAGCAGGGTCTTCGATAAATGTAGGCAGCACTGTAGTAGTCATCACCACTGCCATACCAATCAGCATTAAGAGGTAGATAAAAGGTAATTTAAGCATCCCTAATACCTCACCACGAATCTTGCTCGAATAGGATATGGTGTTGGCAAGCTCAAGATAGAGCCTACCCCCGTCTGGTGACTTCATACCTGCGCGAACAACTGATACAAGCTCGCGGGGGAACATGCCTGCTTTCTCAAACGCTGCATCGGGCAATGCACCCGCCACCATGTACCCCAACACCTTCTTAGCAGCCTTGCTTATGTTGCGATTAGAGTTGGTGGCTAAAGTCTCTAACGCTCGTTGAATCTTATGACCACGCCTTACATAACTTGCTAAGCGCCCTGCGAAATATTCTACCTGCTGTCTGCTTAATTTATTATCAAACATATTATTTACTCAAGATGGAGGCGATAGTATCTAAGCCAATCAACCCTAATTGTGTGCGCTTCAATGCAGAGGCCAACATATCCTTGCCCTGGTCTTGCAGCCTTTTTTCAAATGCTACTAAGTCCATCTTCAATAGGTATTCACTGTAAGTAGAATCAATGAATACAACCTCAACCACGGGGCACCTACCCGATGTGCCTGTGCCACCACATTTACCGCAGCCATTGTGATTAGTTAGGTAAGCATCCCCATCAACAAAACCCCTGCGTTCAACCTCTTCAATATCCAGTACGGGTAAATGCTCAAGTAATAGTTCGGCAGTAACCTTCACCTTAACTCGACAATGTTTACAAAGCTTCTTTGCCAGGCGTTGAGCAATGAATAAGTTGGTTGTCCTTGCAACATCAAGGTTATCAATGCCCATCTTGGTAATACGCAATACTGTGTCCGTAGTGTTGTTCGTATGAAGTGTAGTAAACAGCAAGTGACCTGTGGATGCTGCTTTAAGCGCAATACCCGCAGTTTCATTATCACGGATTTCAGTAAGCATAATTACATCGGGGTCTTGGCGAAGCATGGCGCGTAACGCACTTGGGAAAGTAATGTTGATACCGTCAACTTCGGTTTGATCCATGAAACCTATCACAGCCTCAATAGGGTCTTCCGCAGATAAAAAGGTCTTCCGTGGGTCTTTGATTTCGTGTAGCATACCATAGAGCGTTGTATTTTTGCCCGAACCCGTTGGCCCTGTAACCAACACCATGCCAGATGTGTAGGTTAAGCCCCTGCGTATTTCAGTAAGTTCAGAATCCAAAATACCAAGCTCTGATAAGGAGACATTTTCACCACTGCCAGAGTTGATAAGACGTAGAACGATGCGCTCATTGTACATTGTAGGGTTAATACTCACGCGAACAGTAATCTTCTCGCCTATCTCTTGGTTTAATTTGATTGAGCCATCTTGAGGCTCAGAGTTTTGCGATGAAATGTTTAGCCGCGCTGATGCCTTAATAACAGCACCCAAAGCTAAATGAGCACTAACCTTGATAACATACCAATCAGCCATGCTACCATCAACCCTATAACGGATTTCAGATTCACGCTCAGAACGGGCACGAATATGAATATCAGATGTACCTTGACCCAATGCTTCCTTAATCAAAGCTATGAGCGCCCTACCCGCAAGTGTGTCGCGCCACGTTGAACCAACTGTGGTAATATCGGTCTGGTCTTCGGCTAAGCTATCAAGCATGCTCTTAACATTTCCCTCTTTACCCCCGCCTAAGCTTGTCTTGCGTGTAATGGATTTAAGAACATCAACGGGTACAATGTAGAACTTAACAGTGTGCTCCCCTATTGAGCGCCTTAAGTCAGCTTCAATGGCGTTTAGATAATCACTGTCCAAAGTGGAAGAGACACCGACCTTAAGCACAACATCATCCTGCTCGATAGCAAATGCACCATGATTGGAAAGAGCGCCCTCATAATTGCGCATGGTGGAATCATCAGCCTCTTCCATATCTGTAAACAATGGGTCGCCAGATGTACCACTGATTGTCTCTGCTATCACAGTATGAGAAACATGGCGTAGAATATCCTCATAAGGGTTTTCAGAGGCCAATGCAATTTGAGACTGTCTTTCATCCAACTTGCCCCTAGATACCAAGTCATCCAAGATTATCTTACAAAGCTGTCCGTCACCTAATATCTTCATTTAACATCCACTCCACACTTTCTTACTGCCCTTCTGATAACAGTGACGGCATCTTTAACATCTTTTAATTCTTTGACAATTTTTTTTCTTCTATCATCCAATGGTTTTAAAACGCTATAACCCTTCGTGTGGCGCAGGACGCGCATCATTTCTTTTCGGGTAATACTCTTTAAATCCGTACTTCGCGCACAAGTATATTTAGCCGACCAATAGGAATACCTCCATATCGGGCCATGACCATCGGGGCACCACTGGCATCGCTCTAAGGCATGCCCACAACTCTTCCACTGCAATCGAAGGTACTTGGAGCTGTCAGTGTCGTAGTAAGAGTTTTCTTTAGCATCCATAATGAGTGCATCACCCTCTGCCACAAGCTCCTTATATCTAGCCTCTAAGCTGTCTATAAGCACACGCTCTCTTGAAAAATCTTCTTTCATTTTTTTTCTCCTTTGCCGTCCTACACATTACATTTGATTTACGTTCTGCCGCCAAACTGGGATGCAAACTTTAGCAAAAATTTCAAAACCGTCTATTTTTGTTGCTATTGTTCAATAGTTGATTTCGCGCAAACTACTTTTTTTAATCTTTGCATCCCGATATAATTTTTTCTAAAGTTTGCATCCCGTACTATTAGGTTTTTTCTAAAGTTTGCATCCCGATTGTGATTTACACAACGCTTGCATCCCTATGGTATTGGAATCGTTGTGTAAAGTGTAAATTGTCAGAATCTCAATAGTTGCCATAATACCCCACATGACAGATACGGAAATAGAGCCTAATGAAGTAAACGCTGTACAGAACGTGCAGCGCATTTCATTCCGCAGAATCTTTAATGCATTGGGTATTGAGCATGATGGTCGATACGCCGTCTGCCCCAAGTGCTCACGCAAGTCACTCAGGCTTATACAAAACGCGAATAGGGTTATGTGTCGCACATGCTTTAAGCGTCCATCAAATAATGTGAACTTTATCATGGTGACACAGAAGCTAGATAAAGCCTCTGCGATCAGTTGGATTGCAAGTATTGAAAGAGTCAGTGGGGTGCGCACAGCGCATTGCGCAACAGCAGGCACAGAGGATGTGCGCGGGCTAAAGTTACTTGCGCAAACTATTGCGCAACCCTATGCGCACCTTTGCGCACACCATAATCACAAGAATAAATTTAGGCACAATTCCATTGCTGTGCTCCATTCATTTATGCTCGATTGTATTTTTGCGCACGGTATTGAGTCTCCCGTAGCAGGCGTGATTAACCATGATCTTGCAGGTTGGGCGCACACGGAAACAGGACTGATGTTTTTACCCGCTGCTCGTTACACCCAAGCAAAGAAGTTTATTAAAACGCATTTCTACCAAGCGGATATAATCAAGACTCAAGTGGTAACAAAGTTCGGTGAGTTATTTTGCCATGATAAGCATGTCATCATACCCGTTAGGCAAGATGGAATACTTGTAGGCGTAGCAGCTTCGGATGTGCTACTTGAATCAAAGGTTGCGGCATCGCTCATACCTTTTGGGCATTACAAATGTGATGAAGCGGATAAGTCAGCCATTATGGATAGCGTAAGAAAAGCGTTGGAATACAGACGAGCAGAGTTCGATACTTGGTTAAAGCTACTTGATAGCGATGAACTGCCCAAGTTTGATAGTGGTGCAGTAATAGAGCGCAGCTTAGGGAGCTATAAGAATATCGCAGGAGGACGTATTGACTACGTTGACTAAAAATTGGCGCGAACAAGTAGCGATGCGCGGGGATATTTACACCCCAATTGAAATTTCACGAATGAGGGCATTGCCAGAGTTCGTGCGGTTGGTTGACCCAATGAAGCAAGATGACTGGGATAGTCTAGTTGAAAAGCTTAGCGGAGGGTGTTACCCAAAGGCTCTTCCTTGCCTTGTAGCGACCACTGTGGGCGATGACGTTATACTGATAGATGGAAGGACTAGGCGCTTGGCTTGCATGACAGCAGGTATAAGTGTGGCACCTGTATTTCTGGTCAAGCTTGATTCGTCAAATTTGTTTGTGGGTGTGTTTGAGTTGATGGTTCACTTTCATAAGGGAAGATGTCCTATTGAAGTGGCCCTGTGGATGAGCAAGGTCGTTCTGTTTATGGATAGACCACGCTTTGCCATACAGTGCGACTCATTTGACTTTCAGCAAGCCACTACATTTGTTGAATCCCATTCTATTACCGACCTTAAGCTATGGGCGAACACACTGAGTCATGACGAGCAATTATGCCTCATTATGGCAGAACCCAAGGAATTTTAAGCAAAAAAAAGCCCCCTACAAATGTAGGAGGCTTAGTTTATTATTGTTGTTGCAGTTTAAGTTGATGATTTAAGTCATCATTCCAATCATTACTAATTGGTAATAGACGCTTACTTAATAACCAACTTTTTTCTACTGCGCCAGAATGAAGCTCCATAAAACAATCGACTGTTTCAGCCCATGTGTCTTTTGCGTCAAAATTGCGTAGTAGTTCGCGGGTTTTCTCTTTGGAGTAAAGGTACCGCAAAATAATATCAAGAGAGCCTTTGTGCCCTGCTTTATCATTATCAAGCGCCGCTAAAAATTCTTTATGATTTTTTAGCCAATCCCTATCCCAATTCTGAGTGCCTGGTATTGCATAAACAGTTTGCTTATACCCAAGCTCACGTAGAGAGAACCCATCTATGGCACCTTCCACGATAGCCGCTTCCGATGTGCCCATTAGCATCCAAGGCTTTTCTGCCCTGCCTGCACGGATAGACTTGTCGCCCCACCCGTTATCTAGTCTACGAAACTCACAGCTTGTTACAACACCGTTACCGCTTCGATAAGGGAACAGAATCGGTCTTGCGCGAAGCCACTTAAACGTATTCGCCACACTAATATCATCTTCGGGGTTAGTTGCAATTTCCTTTGCGATTTCTTTTAGTAAGTCATCGCTTAGCAAGGACGTTCCAATTACCTTAGACTTCCATGCTGCTTTCAAGGTTTTGCGAGGAATGCCCCTTCCTGCCAGATAGTCCACTGCCACGGGGCAAATGGTTTTACCTGCTTCGGCACAAAGGCGGGTTAGCGCCTTTGTCTTGCGAGGGTCAGCTTTCGCTTTCTCAACTGCTTGCACAGGTTTAGCCGTGCGTTCGTTTGGGTTGGGAAAATCTTTCCACGTTTTCCCCGTGATCCATTCAGCAGCTTCGCTATTGCTGCATTCGTGGTGGATAGCTACTAAATTAACTACGTCACCAGATGCACCGCATGAAAAACAGTAGAACAAACCCTTGTTGGTATCGAGGGATACCTTGTGGCCTTGTTTCTTTTTCATCCCACAGCCGCTAGAGGGGCATTCAGCCGATACATAACCGCCGCCAGTTGGCTTTAGTTCTGCAAGCCTTAGTTTCCCCCACATTTCAACGATAGTGGTCTTTAAAGCTTCTTCAAAAATATTCACTTTACTATCTCCATTGCCACGTAAGCTTTAGAAACAGTACCCCATAGGGCAATGATTCTACCTCTTACGGGCTTTCAATTAAATTTATGTAGTCGGCTAAGTAAAAAATACTTATGCATGACAATCATAAGGTTTTCATATCACCATCGAATCAAACTTGCAAGCAGGCAAAAAAATACCCCCTACAAGCGTAGGAGGTGATTTTTTTAGTATGCAAAACGCTCGAACAGGGCGTTACCTGCGAGGATTGTGCGGCCTTGATCTACAGCAAGTGAATGCGCCGCCATTGATGCGACTTCGTGAGTGCAGCCGCATGCTTCAAGCTCGTTTGTTAAACGTACTTTAGCAGCTTCAACCGTAAGCGGTTGAATAAAAGATGATACACCATCTTTTGTGATTTTTACTTTAATTGTTTGTGCCATTGTTTTTCTCCATTGCCTCGAAAAGTTTAGAGAAAAACACCCCGTAGGTGATTTCAATAAATCCCTACGGGCTTTCAGTTTAATTTTATGTTGTTGGTCAAGAACAGGTCTTGTTCGCAACAAATCATAATGTGTTCGTATCATGTAAAAATAACCGTGTCAATACTGTTAATTTTTTATTTGCGCAGTGTATTTAATCTTGATAAAAGAGGGGTTATGAATACTTCTACCCTACTGACACTGCAAGACACTGATGAAATTGATTATAGCCCGATTTGTTTAGGTACATCTTGGAAGGATGATAGCCCGATAGAATGGGATTTTGGGCGAGCTAGTCACCCAGGACTATTAATACTTGGAGCTTCTGGTTCTGGTAAAACGCATGCACTGATACGATTAGCTAGTGCGCTCAAAGCCAGAGGTCTTGGGGTTCACATTGTTGATTCCCACGGTGACTTGAATATTGACGGCTTTGACTTCTTTCACTTCCATTATAATTCGGTCTTTGGCATCAACCCGTTTGATGTTGATCCTCACCCATTGTTTGGAGGCCCACAAGCAACGGTATCGCAGGTTGTAGAGCTTCTATCAGTGGAGCATACATCTATGGGGCCAAAGCAACGGGCGCTGCTTGAAAGCCTTTGTAAAACACTGTTTGAAGAGCATGGTATTTACTATGATAGGCCAGAAACGTGGAACAAAAAAAGTTATGATATGAATGATATGGTAAGCCATATTGAGAATAAGTTTCTTTCTAATCAGCTAGGTTTGTCAGAAAACTCTATTGAGATAATGATTAAAACATGCACCAAGCTTAATAGGCTTTCTAATAACCTTGAGGATACTACGGCACTACTTACCGAAGAACGCGAGTCACTAGAAAAACAGTTTGAAGAAGCAAGTATGCAATGGACGGATGTAATAAATTCCGCAGAGCCTAAGAACTTTAATGATGTGCTTGAGCGTTTGCGTAGTGGGTTTTCAGAGAGTGCCTTACAGACCTTTCTTATCTTATTCCGCAAATTAGAAGGCAAAGGGATATTCACGGGTCAAGAGCCTGCACCGAGCAGTAATAATGTTGTGTATTCGGTTCGTGGGCTTGAGTACAAAGAACAGGTGATGTTGGTTGAATCCATTTTGGGTAAAATCTTTCGGTACTATATGAAAAATGTAAAGGTAGAAGACTTGAATCAACCACCACACACCTACATTATCATTGACGAGATCAAGTTGTTTTCAGCGGGTGCATTCAAAAGCCCACAGCACATCCTTAACCGTATTCAGACAGAGGCGCGTAAAGCAGGGCTTGGACTTATTCTAGCAGGACAGGGTTTAGAGCATATACCGAAAGACGTTCTGACCAACATGGGCACCACGGCTGTATTGCCCGTACATCATCTTGAGCGCCCCGTAGTATCGCGCAAATTGCAATTGCCTGCTCACATGCTCGATAACATAGAACCAAGGCGTGACGGGCTTATTTCAATGGGTAGTAAAGAGTTTGAGCCTTGTAAGCTATGGGCTTAAAAAAAGAAAGCCCGTAGGAGGTCTTAACCTTTCCCTACGGGCAATGGATATGTGAACCTTATAGTTGGTCGCCTGGCTTTACAAGCGTTTGTTTTTTCTGCGATCTATATCCCAAGCGATTGCTTCATTTCTCAACCTATCGCGTTCGTTCGCAGTGAACACAGTTGCAGGTCTAAACATGAGTGATTGACCAGGGTAAATTCTATCGGGGTTTTCAATCTGCTTGTTGCTTTCAAAGATTGCAGGCCATAAGCGAGGGTCTGCGAATACGTTTTTTGCAATCCACCACAACGTATCATCCTTTTGCACTTTATAACGGATGTATTCAGAGACAACATCGTGCCCATTCGATAATCCTTTTACTCTCCCTTTGTCAGCTTTCTTAAATCCGCGATAGAATACGCCATCTTCAACATAGAGGCTTTTCTTATCTACTTCGGGCTTGTGAGCAGGCTTCTTAACCATTTCTACAATGATCTGCTCTTTAGGTTTGATTCGCATATTATCAATTTGCGTGTCTTTTTCAGTTACAGCAGACCACCTTGAAGATGGCAGCAATGGGTCTGCTTCGGCAGGCGCTACAGCTTGAGGCTTAGCTGCCTTTTTTTCATACGATGCTTCAATTATTCTATACTTAGGCTTGGACGGTTGGGCGGTATTTAATTGAATTGGCCTTGGCTTGGTGCGCTTCACGCCTTTTTTAGCTTCGGCATTGACCGCAATATATAGGGCCATATTTGCTTCTTTTTCGGCAAGTGTGGTCGCACTGCATACCGTTTTCGCGTCAGCTACGTTCATTAGCCCGATAGCTTGGTTCAGCAGATTATATGCTGTTTCAAGATTTTGCTTGGCGTACCTTGCGCCGCCTTGGTGTTCCGATGCTCTTAATGCTGTAATTGCCTTTGATACGCACTGCACAGATTGTGCTTTGTTCTGCGTTCTTTTTGTTTGCTCCACTTGTGCTTGCTGCGCCATTTCAGCCCTTTCATTGCTGCCCCATGAGCATGCCGTAAGGGTTAGGCAGCTTACTAAGGTGAGTGTAGGCACTTTATATATCCGCATATCTTTTACCTCTTTTTTTGATTGCCCGAAACATACAGCAAAACCGTTGACTTTGAAATTTTACTTTGATATGCGAAATGAAAGGGAAGACAAAGGTTGTCTTAACAAAAAAAAGCTGCTATCAATCGCATCGCAGTTGCATACATTGTATGGAAGGGGGTTGCTGTTGCATAGTGTATTAAAGGTGCAAGTTATGAATATTAAACGGGGAAGAGGCCGACCTGCGGGGGCTTCGCAAGAGATTCTGTGTCCACACAAGAAGAAAGATTGCTTTGGGCCGCTTGGATTCCAAGAGCGATCAGAGTTGTTGCTTACACCCTTATTACAGTATCCCGAACTACATATCATTGCATCGCTGATAGATAGAAAACTAACCAACGCGCTTAGCTATATCGGGATGACCGAGGGAAGTGTGGTTGATGTGCGAACATCGCAGTGTCCATACGGTTTATCCTGCGTTAGCCCATGTCTTGCAGCCGAAACGCTCTTAGGCATTGAAGAGCTATTAATAAAGGCAGAATCCACTGTGCTGTTAAATTATGGGCGATGGATGACAGAGGGTGAATCGCCTCTTTACCACCTTTCAGCAATGGTCAAGGTGTTTGGGTACGATAGGGAGGGTGTAAGAATACTAGGTGACTCAAGGGCACGAAGACGAAAAGCCATAATGAACTACCAAATTACAGATGGTCGGTAAATGAACGTGACAGCGTGTAACCGACAAATGCACTCCACAGGCTAAGAGTTATAGCGTATGCTTGATAAAGGGGTACAGGGGAAGCCATATAGACGAAAAGCAGCATAGGCAGAACCACCTTCGACTGCCAACCAATCGCAAATTTAGTGCTACTCACTTCAACAACCTTTGATTTTTTCCACTCCAAATGAAATTTGTAGCGCCCGTAAACTAACCCACTCACAAAAAGCAGAGCCGCAGTTGCGTAGATAAAAAGCGATGCGCTTAAGCGAAAGCTTGCGCTCATAGCGACAAGCGTAGCAAGCTGCAATATCGAAGGATCAACGCCGAAAGTAACAAATACCGTATCTACAGTTTCACTTAATATGTCAGTGATGTATGTGACAAGGTGATTGTAAGCATAGTCATACTGTGCAGGGCTAAGAACCTTGGGCATTTCGTTTTTTAATTCGGGTAGGATTACATTCTGCCGCAGGTATAAAATGGACGCTTCTCTACCACCAAGCGTTTCAATCTTGCTGATGTAGTAGAGCAGCAAAGTTATGTACCCTGCAACCACAACGGCAGTTACACGTATGGGTAGAAATATGACCCACCAAATAAAGGTTGTGACCATGTTGAATTGCGGTGCAGCCATTACGCCCTGCCCTCTTCCCTTCTTTGTTTCTCAAGGTCTGCTGTTTCAACCACCTCTTCAAACTTATCTTCGACCACAATATCCTTGTCTTTCACCTCAAGTAGATTGTTCTCGCGCACAAATGAATGCACAGGATCTTCAATCAGTGGCAACTTGATTTTTGAATACTTGCCGCCCGTGAACATAAATGCTTCACCTACGGGCAGCGTCTTGAGCCAACGTCCATCTACTAGAGGCACTTCTTCGGGTGTCGTCCGTGAGTTTACTCCCGCACTAAATAGCAAGTTCGGGTCGTCTGGTCTGGCTTGACGGGTTGTAGTCTCTTGTGTCATTACGATTTTCGTCATAGGGGAATCTTCCACCAGGTTCGCAATCCCCGCTTTGGACAGTGTGCGTAGCCAAACCCTTGTGTTCATGTTGGAGAATGCCTTGAGAGCTTCGGGCGATGAACCTAGCGCAACCTCTGCATCCTCTTCGGCTTGGAAGTAGTTGAATGATTGCAGCTTGGCACCACCACCTTTATTGAGAAGGTTCAGGTACCCCGAACTCATGTAGTCACCGATTTCGTCAGCATGTAAATAAATGTCCTTAAATTCAGACGGGTCTTTGTACGCATACGTCCTGCCGAAATATGACGTTAAATCTTCAAGCAATATTTTAGCAACTTGTTCAGCCCGTGTTTTATTCACCATTGATGCCAACGAAAATAAGATAACGCTGCCTGCCTCTATATCATTCTCGAAACTAATCGTAGGTGTTTCAGAGCACAATAAATTCTCCATTGGCCCCGTAGATAGCATTTCTAAGATTGGCGTAATATTAACGATAAGCTTCTTATAATGGTCGGATGGATGCTCAAGCACCCTTTTTAGTCCTTCCACCACTGCCTTACCCCTTTCGGAGCCATCTTTTGCTGCAAGCTGTGAAACGCGGTTGAGGTAGTCTTTTTTCGTCATTTCTAAATTTAGAAACCGATGGATGGTTTTAATGCTCATAGGTACGTCTAGGTAGTCCATAGCTTCGCACACAGTAATAAGCTCACCTAGCGCAAAGTTTGTGAAGCTATCACTATCCTCTGAACCCGTTGTAATCATTCTAATCAGCCTATTCGCAATATCACTTGGTTCATCATAATTGAGAAGCGGGTTAATCGTGCCCAAGTCATGCACAAGAGAGAACATCTTGAACCGTCTTGGCCTCCCTTGTTGAACGCAAGTATCGTAAAGTACGTCTGCAAGCTTCAAATCGCCTTTCGGCTCGATAACAATGATGCATCCGTTTGGTAATTGTATCTGTTGAGTCGCAATCGACTCTAAGAGTCTACTTTTCCCGACCCTGGTGGTGCCCTCCACCCCTACATGACCAGGTAAGTTACTGTAAGGTAAGAACATATCGCGTTCTCGATGTGCTCCTACTGCATGATAAGTTGGTAGTCCTTGCACCTTCATATTCTTATCATCAATACTTGTTTTTAGGTCAACATCTAAATCAATATCGTAGAGCATTTGAACGTGCTCTTGTCGCCAATAAAATCCTCTGCCGAAATAGAGAGCTTCCCTTTCAGTTATCCCGCCATTAAATCTATTTTTAAACGTATCCAACCATGTGCGCGGAGGGCGCATTTGGTCAATCCGCTTGTTAATCCAAGATTGCTTGAACAGAAATGATTTTACTGTTCTTTCTGCCCACGCCTCACATGCTAGAAGAGCACCCGTAAATCCAATGGATGCGTATATCATCTTCCAAACGGGGCCATCTAAAAAAAGCAGTTGGTTAGGGTGTTGAAGGCTTATGTATAGGGCACCAAACCCCGTGACGGCTAAAACGATTGAAGCCTTGAGTGAAACGAAGGTAAATACTTTCTGGTAAACTGCCATTTAGGTTAGCTTGGTTAGCTCTACTTCGGCCTCCTCTACTTTGACTGATTCTTTTTTAGCAGGCTTCTCTTTCGCAGCAGCCTTCTTTTTCTGCTTCTTAATACGCTCCATTGTATTCCAAAGGCTTTGGTACTTCTTAACCGCCCTATTTACAGGCGCAAAAAGTTGGTCGATAACATCATCAAAACATGATAGATCAGAAAGCTTGATTGCGTCACGGACGGAGGGGTTGTACTTACGAATGTTCAATAGATTCTGTTTTTGTGAGCTAAGTGCCGCGAGCTTTTTAAGAATTGCCATAGCATCGCCTTCGGCTACAACTACGGTGCAGTTATCTCCATGCTTGGCTAGTTTTCTGAATTGGCGCTTTAGGTATTCGCTTTCAACGGAAGATATATCAATTTCACTTCCATCGCGCATTCTTAATAATTCAACTCTTTCTTTCGGCTTTGTATCAGTCTTAGTTGCCATTATTGCTACCCTCACTGTCTTTTATTTCTTTTGCCTGCTTGCTGTAGTCTCTGTAGTAAACCTGCACTTCATCCATTGCCCCTGCCATTATGTCCATCTGGCGATGGTAATAGGCAAAGTCGGTGAAATCCAAGCCATAATTGAATCGGTTTGACATTAATCGCTGCATGAAAGCGGACACTTCCCCAAGCTTTTGAAAGACAGGTCTTGTTGCGCTGTTTGCGTGGACTGCAAATGCGTTTACACCGTGTCGAGCGAGCATACGTGCGCTTGCTTCAACTGCAATGTCAACATCTTTGAGTATGATTTCTCCCCCGCCTGCGACTGGTATTGTTACCTTTCTCACCTTCTGTTTATCATTCATACATACCCCTGCTTTTTAACTTGTGCGGAAAAGATGCCGTGCTTTTCTATAAAATCAATTATGCGCGGCTTGACCTCTTTGTTTAAGCATGATACTCAAAGGCTTATGATTTGTTGTGATTAAGCCTTGGTTTAACTCAACATCACACAATTAAAACGAACGCCCAGAAAGGTTAGTTAAAATACCTTCTTGGGGTGTTTTCTCTACCCCCTGCGGCAATGGAGAAAACAATGCTAAAACACAATATGGAAATTGCCTCTGCCTCTAAGGGTAAGCTAGACACGGGTGCAGCGATTCGCCTGCATTACCAGAGCAACGCTGTAATAACAGCAGGAATAAAACGAGGAACCGTTGTAACAATGACGGTGTCTGGCAAGAAGGTTCGCCGTATAGCTCTGCTTACTCCTAACCTTGTCGCTAAAGAAAGCATTGCTTTCGACTACAATACGCGATTGGAGCTAGGGATTGCAAAGCAGGCGACACACGCTGTCTTTACGATCCAACCATCTTCGCAGTTTGGCGTACTAATGTTCGTGTGGAATCACCCAGACGCATCTATCCGAATCGGCGCACGTTGCGCAGTTTGGTTGACAGGACTTGCAGTGGGGATTGGTGAAGTTTTGAACCTCGCCCACCACTACTTTCTATAACAAAAGCGCATGCCTTTCGAGGTGTGCGCTTTTTTGTTTATTTTGTATTCTTTTTAAAAATCCATACGCTTGCCTTCAACTCGATTTTAAAGATTTGGAGATTTATATATGATTCGCAGCATCGCTATTTTACTTACGTGCTTTCTTTACGCGCAAACAACAGCAGCAATGACCGAAGGGGAAACTATCAAGTTAAGCTTGGAGGCCCAATTCGCACTGAAAGTTGATGGGGATATATCACTGGTGAAAAAGTTAGATGTGCTCGATGGAGGCATCAACGTGTGGGCAGTAGCCCCTATCACGACTGATAATAAGTTCCATCCGTTCCGCATCGTTTATTTCTTTGATGACGGACGCATGCTTACGGGGCATGTATTTGATAAGGATATGAACATGCTAACACTCAAGTATGCGCAAGGACTGAAAGATGCTGTTATTAACAAGGTATTCAAACTAGACGATGCGCTCTTGTTTACTATTGGAGAAGGTGAATCAAAATGGAAGCAGGATGTGATTATCTTTTCAAGTAATGATGATTGGACAAGGTTCGTAAAACTGTTTTCAGACCTCGTATCTAACAACCCCGTTTTTCAGAAGGTGCCCTTTGATGTTTATTATCGACCAACGGGCGACAGCTCGCACCCAAGCATGACCTCTCTTGCATGGACTTCACAGGGAGACACATTCAGAGATAATGTCGTGCGTGGCACCCATCTTGATACACTTGAGCTTGCATCCCGACAGGTTTCGCCAAGTGCTAATTTGCGGCTTAAGTCTGTAATTGAGGACTCGAATGAGATCACTCGTATTTTAGGGCTTAGCACATTGGGTACACAGATTGCATATAGAGACAGGATTTTAGCTCTTACCGAAACGACAACGGTTGATGAAGTCGCAGAATTTATACTTGGATTCAAGGCCAGTAAACTATGAGGAAAGCTTTTTACACGCTCGCAGTTCTTGCAATCGGACTGCCTAGCGCGGCGGTGGCTTATGATGACCCATTGTACCCCGATAGCGGCGAAACGCTGTACATCGACAGGAACACGCGGCCTAACGCCTTGCAGCAAGAGGTTGATCCTTCTTACGCCTTCCACGCTAAGGCAGCACGTAACAGATTAGAGCGCACACTGTATTACACGTTGCTTGCGAGGCAGGAGTACCTACTTTATGCCAACCACTTAAGAACACTCAGGCTTGACCCGCCTAGTCAAATCGTGGACGAGATAGAAGCCTCTATCGTAGCCCTTGATGACCTGCTTAATCCAACTGTACGAACAAACCCTTTATCTTCGGTTGTGACGAACATGCCTAGCCCAAGCGTGGTTGTTGATAGCGACAACAGAAGCCTTATCCTATCCGAACCTACTCGCCCGTATGAAGGACTACAGAACTTGAACGATGGTTTAGATAGTCCAAGCGCACGTATGGGGATGCGCACAACTACGGAATCAAGTTATGAGGAAGCCCCTATGGTTGGTGGAGTGCCCACGGTGACTATCCCCCGCCCCTCAAGCACTGATGTAGAATCTTATGTGCCTACGGGTGGCGGCAGCTTGTTTAACAACCCAATCATTCCATCATACAAACCGAAAGGTAAAGACGAATCATGCTCTACGTGTGGCGATTCTGGTGTGACCATCAATGTTCCAAGATGAGAAATAAAAAACTTTTTATTTTGTAAGTCGTTGTTTTTATGCTTTAAAAAGCGCGGCACATTGCGCTTTTAATTCGCCCCACCCTCTTTCTTACGTGCAGACTCAAGGGCTTCTTTCGCACGGACTATGCTTATTTTGATAACATCTTCGGCTAGGTCAGTGATTCTTAGTACGCGCATTTGCTTTTTGACGAGGGTTGACATTTCGCCACACTCTTTCTTAACGAAGTCTCCAAAATCGTCTCGCGCCACGCTGATTACACGCTTCTCGCCTGCTTGAGCTATGAGTTTATCAAGAAGATTAAATGTTTTTGCTTCGGCTTCATCTTTGTGTATTGCAGTTTGTGACGGTGTTGAAGGCTCTGCCCTCGCTTCCGTTGGTGTTGTGCCTGCCTTCACGTTGAGGATAATCTTGCCAGGCATTTTCAACTCGCCACTGTAGCTTGTTTCGATATTCGTGACAGACCTCATTATCTTCTTAGATATTGCGTGGAGAATGTTCTTTTTGCCGCCAACGTCAGACTTTATCGCTACCTTGCGGTCATCGCCCATTGTGACGACCACCCCATTTTCTACCAAGATTTCAATTGCTGCTTTTTTCGCTGACTGTGATTGCTCTACGTTTAGTTGGCGCAACACCTTGCTCATGCCTTGCGTGTTAATCCATCCCGCCTGCTTGTTGATCACGATGAACGCGGGGCGGTATGGGTCATTGATGGTTATTGCACCGTCAGCGATTAGCTCACGTAAGGCAACAGCAAACCCCTCTTTTGTTACTTCCGCGCTATCTGCTTGTTTGTTCCTATCGGGTTCAGCAGTTGGTGCAACGGACGGAGCGACTGCCGATTCAGCAGGAGCTACAGACGGCAGTGATTGGTGCTCGCTTGGGTAAGGCTCGCCCAACGGCGCTACGCTAGGCGCATTGCTCAATACGGGCGCTTTCAGTGTGGGTTTGTGGGTGTCAGGTGGTGCGGGTCTGGTTGCTTCGGGAGACTTGTGACTCTTTACACGCAAGCTGTTAGGTGTTTTTTCTACGTTTGCTTTAGATGCTGCGGGTCTTGCAGCCTTGCTTGCGCTAGTCTTGGTAACAACATGCGTTGAGTGCGGCTTCGCTGATGCCGAGCCTTGGTCTGCTTCGGTTAGATGCCCGATAAGCACATTGTCGCCCCTAGTCATTGGGGTTATCGCACGTTTGATTTCGCGCAACTTCTCAAGTCCTAATGTTCGTCTGATTGCACCGTTTGCGATAAAGGGCAGGGTGGATGCGTTATCCCATTCGTGCGATGTGCCGCGACCTTCAACCCATTTTAGGTTGAAGTTGTAATCATCCTCTTTTTCCAGAAAATGAAATAAAGGCTCTTCGTATGCATCCCAATACCTAACAAGCGTCTTGCCGTTTGAGACAGGTTTTGACACGGATACGTCAGCCGAGAATGCTTTACCTGCATCGTGAGCAAGCGCAGCCACAAAGAGAGCAAGTCGCCATCGCTTTGCCTCTTCCCGCGTTTCCTTTTTCATCTTGTATTGGTTTTCATCCCGAATACTCACGCCCTTGGTGTTGTATGACATTAATGCTCGAACAGTGGTGTCTAGTCCGTGTGCAAATAACCCACCCTCGCCGTTTTGGTGATGGTTTTCAGATGCAGGTAGCAGGTACACGTATTCTGCGTAGCGGCGAATACATGGAAGATATTGTCTTTCAAAGAGCACATTGCTCGCCACGAACTGCCGAATAGTCTCTATTTCGCCATCGTGGTTTTTCATCATGTCATCAATACTTGTGTACTCATACATGAAGAGGTTTTTAATTTTATTGAACATGATGAAAGTATAGCGACAAAGGGAATAATTGAACTTTTTTTTTGATTAGCTACTTTGCCATAACTTTAAATTGGGGTGAAACACATGCTTAATAAAATTTTTCCAGCTACATTTATCTTGGCTTTAACGCTTTTGTCGTCATGCGGCGGTGAACCCGTCACACGCGATACTACGAGCCTGGGCGTATTGCCCACAAACCCCTATACCGACCCCGTAGCAGCTAATCCCACAGTAACGCTAACTGCAATCACAGGGCTTAGAAGTGATTACGGTTCCAATGGCGTTTTCACGTTGTCTTGGAATCCCGTGGTGGGGGCAGCGAGTTATGAGGTTTATGTTAGCGGTGCAAATCTAGGGGCTGTTAAGCAGTTCGTGGGCACAGCGAATGCAGAGACTTATGATGTTACGCTTAACAGTGCAGTGGTAGGTTCTTTTTATGATTTCAGTGTTCGCCCAATAGCGGGAGGAGCCGCAGGCGCTTACGCCACAATTTCGGCAGAAGCAGGCTTACTTGGTACGGTCAACGTCACGGGTACGCTGCCATACGCTTTAACGGGTTCGACAGTCAAAGTTTTTTATAAAGGCAATCAGTTGCTTGGAACTGGAACATCCACAGCAGGTACTTTCAATGTCGCAGTCAAAGTTTATAACCCAACTAATCCTGCCGACACGGGTGTTGTCACAATTGAAACGGTTGGCGGCACAGGTACGGGCCTGGCAGCTTTGTCGGCACCCAAACTAATCGCGGTAGCGGGAGAGGTTACACCCGCTACATTTGCAACAAGTATCAACGTAGCGATAGATGAAGCGAGCACAGCCCTTTACGCTTACACTGCAAACAAGGTTGGTGCTCCCCAAAACGCAGGCACAGCATTTTTTCCATCTTATCAAGCGGCACGGGCAGCAGGGGATATAGCGGGGGCCGTTGCTGATCAGCTTGCGTTAAGCACACTTTACTTGAGCTACTTAATGAAGAACGATGCAACAGCCTGGTCATCATATTTACCAAATTGGCTCGCAAGCAGTGTTTACGCGAAGGCAGCAGCAGATATGGCGGCTTTTAGTCTGGTGCAGGTATCGGCACTAGATGCAGTAATGGCTACTGCAATCCCTGCATTTAATCCTACGGCAACAGTGACTACGGCTTATGTTAATGCTCTTCCTATTACAGATGTTTCACTAAGCTTTTTGGGGGCGACACGCACACGCTTGGCACAATTGAGAGGGGTTGGGGCTTCCATTATTTCGCCAGCAGCTACAGCTCCGACCACACCAACTTTAATGACTCCATCAGTAACCGTGGGTGATTCAAGCTTATCCTTAGCTTGGCTTCCCGTGGGTGGTGCAACAGGCTACAACGTGTACCAAAACGGTGTGCTAACAGGTGCCGTTACATCAAGTCCTTACTCGTTCACAGGTTTAACGAACGGAACGGCATACAGCTTGGGCGTGACTGCAACTAATGTGATTGGGGAATCGCCTATGGCTAATGCAACAGCTACGCCTATTGCTATTCCCGCTGCACCGACAGGTCTTACAGAGTCTTTTGATTCAGTGGCGCAAACGATTACTCTGAATTGGAATGCAGTAGCAGGGGCAACATCGTACAACCTTTCAGTCGGCGGCACAGTGATTGCTACACAGCTTACCGCGACAACCTACACGTTTGGAGGTGCAACAGTGGGCTTAACATACTTGTTCGATGTTACTGCCACTAATGTTTCGGGCACAAGTGCTAATGCGTCCATTTCATCAGTGCCCGTCATTACGCCTGCCGCACCAACAGGGCTTACGGCTACCCCACAAGCAAATGGTGACTTACTACTAACTTGGAATCCCGTAGCAGGCGCTACATCGTATTCGGTAACAGTTGACTATGGAGCAGGGGTTATTACATCGTTTGTTAACAGCTCAACCGTGGCAGGGCTGACCAAAGGCGTACCTCATGTTGTTGAAGTGAAGTCAACAGTAGGGGGTGTTGTGAGTAGTGCAGCTACTACCACTATAACAATCCCTAATCCTGCGCCTTTGCCTGCACCTTTAGCAATCAATGTTACCTCGCTCAATTCAACCACACTACATATCACATGGTCTGCGGTAGCGGGTGCAGTATCTTACAATGTCACGGTAAACGGTGTTGTGAGCAATGTGGTAGGTACATTCTTTGATGCGGGTGGCTTAACTGCCGCGCAGATTATCCCCATTTCGGTATCTGCGGTTGATGCCCTGAGCAATATAGGAACATCCATTGCTACATCAGCACAACCATCGCCATTGATTACGTTGGCACCTGCGAATTTGGTAGATACAAACGTAACAGTAGGTTCACCAGACGCGCAATTGCAATGGGTGATTACCGACCCGACAGGCTTGCATGTAGCGTTTGGCGGTTACATTCAAGTTACACTAGATGCGAATGCTCCTATCCCACTATTGGGCACTGCAACCACTTACACGCTAACAAATCTAACCGCTGCATCGCATACAATTAAAGTTGAGCAATGCAATAATATTGGGTGCGGTACGCCTATTTCAATAACTGCCGTTTATCCACATTAAACTATGCCGTTTATTTTTGTTGGACTGCTTACCGCGCTCTTGTCTCTGATTGTCGCGGTCTTTTTGCCATCTTCGGGAGGCGTTGAGAAGCAGTCCATCTACAATACCCAAGCACAAGAAGATATGAACAACGTAGAGAGTGCTATGCGTGATTGGTTTACATTGCGTATGGATAGAAGAACTGGCGATGCTTACAATTCAGCAGAGTGTAGTCCTGCCGTAGAATTTATCTTGCCTGCATGTACCACCGCGTTTAATCGAATGATGGATGTGTTTTCGCCTAAATCCATTGTAAGCGGTGACGCGAACAGGAACTCCTACTATATCAAGTATCTATACAGTAACACGATGGACACATTTCAAGGCAATGGTTCACTTGCGATTGGTGGAACGCCACCAAAAGTCATTCAGATGGTGCCGCTTACCACGGATACTGCGGGTAACTACACAAGCATCCCCGTTGCGGTGATTGCAGCAGCAGGGGTTAATGGCGTTTGGGATATTCCAACCTTACCTGTGAACGGTAAGGTGGTTCCCGACCCGAACATATTGCTTTACCTAGCAGACTCCACCCAAGGCACCCCTATTGCAAGCGTGGGTGATGATGTGTTTCGCGTAGTGATGTTTGATGACATTGTGCAAGATGCAGTTGCAAGATCACGGGAAGTATTTAGGGATGTTCTAACGGGGCTTGGTGTTTTTTTTAACGAAAAGTCGATTGGGCAACCTGGATATTACCCCTTAACTTTAGACGATTTTGCTACATGGGCAGGGGCGCTTGAGGGCCGTGTTGCAACAAACGCACCATCGGAATCAAGCCCAATTACAGTTGACGGTTTTGGCTATCCACTGTATTACTCGCCAACAAATTTTTTCTTGGATGTGGGTAAAACTAAGCCTTTGCAGGTTGATGTGCAGATTGATTGGTTCGCCCATTACCAATTAAACTAAGAGGGGAACTACCATGAGAAAGGCACTACTATTATTATGCTCTCTATTATCTTCTAACCCTGCATTCGCGGTTATTGTTGATACGGGTACAGTAGGTGGTATCACACCACCCGCACAAACAGGGCAGTACACGCCGTCTGCCGCACCCATTGAATCATCGGTGCCACAAGTTGATGCGAGCGTGACGGGTGCAGGCGTAACCAAAACGGTCAAGCTTAACGAAGCTGATATTGCCGCTTCCTTAATGGATGTATTGACAGTCAAGACTCTTCAATCGTCATTGAAAGTGGCAAACCCTGCCACACCCGCAAACTGCACCCAATACACACAGTCATTAATGGGTTCAACAGGTATCCCGTTGAATGGTCAGTATTATCTTTGCAATCACGCAGAGCAAACGGGGTATGCTAATTTTGTTAGTGCCCAAGCATTGTCCTCTTACACAGTGCCCGTTGCACAGGCGACAGGTGATGATCTAATGCCTGCCAATTCTTTTTCAGTGAAGGGTAAAGCTTACACGGGCTATAACCAGATGGTAGATGATGTGGCAAGCACCACAAATGCTTTTGCCGTTGCATCGGGTGCTACAACAGGTAGTACGGGCACAGAGGTTGTGACACGGCTAATGCCTGCATTGCTGAAAAGCTTTACACATATGGCAGTAACAATCCCCGATTACCCAAATCATTGGGCGGCTCAGTCACAGTCGGCACAAGCCCAATTCCAAACTGAATTAAACAACTTGCTTGGCAGTATTGGCGTTTCTGCTACAAGTCCATTGCCTGCCGACTTCGGCGCACAAGTGACCACAGCGTTTAATACTCAAATTGACTCAATGAACACCAACATTGGTGCCGCTACAGCAGCACAGACAGTTGCAGCACAGACAGCAGCAGCCGCGCCACAAGCATCTACAGCAGGTAGTCAAGCAACAGGTAGTGCAGTGCAAGCAGCGATTGGCGGTATCTCGGTTCCTGCGGCGCAACAGCCGTTGCTAGATTCCATATTAGCTGATGCAGCAACGTCAGTTACGCAGCTTGCAGTTTATACCGACCAGAACGCGAAGTATGTTGCTGCACAAAAGGTATATTCTACAAACTTAAGTGCTTACAACACAGAAGCAGCCAATACGGGAATCATACCAAAGGGTCTTTACCAAGTTGCCCCTTGGCATTGCGCCACAGACAGAAATGGCAAACCGAAGTGCGCAGGTAGCACAACTGGTTTTACAGACGAATGGCCTGGCCCAAACTTTACCTACGGTAAACCAACATCGGGTGGCACTCAAGATGTTACGGTACAATTATTTGTTAATCACAGGATGTACCCCAAATTTACCATAGGCGGGCCGGGGCAAGCGCGTATACCAAGCGGAAGTACCATAGCCAATCTTGGTTTTATCGGCGGCGCTGTGACACAGCTTCGCGCCCCGAATACTCGCCGTGTGCCAGATGCGACTATACTTGCTAACACAAAAGCAGCTTACACGGCAGCAGCATCGCAAATGGCTACATTCAAGGCAGCTAGGGATGCTGCACTTGCAGCATCAAATACAGCTTTAGCGTCAGCTAAAACTAACTTGGCAAGCTTGAATGCACAGCTTGTATTGGCAGGTCAGAATGCTACTGCACAGGCAACCGCAGCAAACCAACAGGCCACAACGAATCTAACAAATGCCATGAGTGGTTCGGCTTCCGCAATGTCTATCACTGCGCTCAATGCTTTTTTAGACGGGTTGACAGGGATGGTGAACATGGCGAACAACGTGACCAACTCAATTGTGAACGATGTGACGGTTGCTGATTTACAGAGTGCGGCAACCACATTTAAGAATGCCTTTATTGCGACCAAAGGCTTAGGTGATGGCTTGGTTATGGGCGATGGTGTGGCTTCATCGCAAGACTTAGCTAACTTAGCATCGGGGGGCGCTCCCGTTGCCACTGGTGGCGTTGGTTCATTGGCCCCGACTACCGCAACCGCGCAGACCGTAAGCGTGAATGGCTTGCGTGACACACCATACCGAACCTTGAAAGACTTGAAGGTAGCGATTGATTTTTTACGCACGGCTACAACGATGATTGCCGTGGCTACGCAAGGTGGTGGTATGGCGCTAAATAACTATGCCCCAACACCCGCAGTGAAACCCGTGCAGGTTAAGCAGCCTTCGTCTGGTGGGTATTCAGTTGACTTGAAGGCAGTTGGTGAAAAAGCGTATAGCGCGATCAGGGCACTTTAGGAGAATGACAATGAAATTTTTATACATTTGTTTGAGTATGCTTGTTGCCTCTAACGCTTTTGCAGCGAGCTTTCAAAATGACATGAACAAAGCAAGGACGGGCTTTGTGCCCTACCATAATGAGCTAATGAGGACGTTGCATGGCACGTTGGGTGTGCCTCAGTCCACGCTACCTGCCTCAGTTCAAGCAAAGGTTACTGCCTTGCCAGATAACAATGTATTGAAGGGAGATCCTACGACATTGCAAACACAACCGATGGATAAGGTGGTGGTGAACGCATATCACCTTTTTGCAAACAACGGTTGGTCGATTGAGACAATCCCCAATACAACATCTTCGGGAAACCTATTCACAACGACAACGACAACGACACTGCAAATTAAGGGTGCGAATAGCTTTACAGGCGAATCCTATGACAGTGGGGCACAAGTTATTGCCCAAAGTTCGGGGCCAACCATGCTAAACAACCTCTTGCAAGTTTCTATTACAATCATCGTTATCTGCTTGTAATATTTTAAATGGTTCGATTGGGTTTTTTATGCATCATTCGGCTCAAATACGTGGAGGTAACAACACATGAATAAAAAGCACAAAAGAGCATTCGCTTTACTTGGGGGTACACTACTTGCCTCTATCGCTATGCTTGTGCCCGAAATTGCTTCGGCGGCAATTCCTGCGGGTACTGCTAAGTTTAGTTTGAACGCGCTTACCCAAGCAGACTTACAGGCATTAACATCGGCTGACATGATTCGTATTATTGAAATTGGAATTTGGTTAAAGGTAATGAAAGGCACGTTTATCCTTTTCGGTTCTGGTATCGCAGTGGCAGGCTTTATGAAGTTTGGCTCCGAGGCAGACAAACCTAACCCAATGGGATTCTGGCTTGCTTTGACTATGGGTATCGCAATCGTGTTTGCAGGCTTCTACTTGGCACCAGACTTAATGTTAATGGTAGTTCAAAATATGTTTTAATCGCATTACTGCGTAAGATATGAGCCTCAAGCATCTGTTTTTTGCTTGGGGCTTTTTTTTTGAGGTGAATTATGGCTTTAAATCAATATAAACCCTTACGGTACTTGGAAGAGGGTGGCAAAGTTCTAGGGATAGACTTCTTTGACTTCTTTATCTTCCTGCTTTTTTGGGTTGTGTCAGTAAGAATTGCAAAAATATTTTATGACCCCGTGGTTGGTGGCTATGTTCTGTTAGGGGAATCATTGGTTTTAGTGTTCTTTTTTGTTTGGGATAAACGGACGACCAAAAAAGCTTGGGCAGGTTGGTTATTTCACTTGATGACGTACAACCAACGGGTGCATCCTCATAATGCTTTTGACCTTGAACCAATGCCCGAAAAAGTGGTGGAAATTCTAAATAGCGCACCGCGTAAATAAACGTATTATGCGGGTTTCAGAGGTAAACGATGACAGATACAGAAACAAATAGCCATGAAGTAGAGGTGTTACCGTATGTTTCAACATGGTCGCATGAACTGGTTGGCGATGTTGTTTTACTTGCAGACGGCTCGTATGGTGCAGCATGGGAAATCACACCTTTTGATTTATTAACCTTCGATGAAAAAAACATATTAGACCTTGAAGGACATATCTACGGCTTGCTTGCTTCATTGCCATATGGCTCATACATGCTCAACAACGATGCAGACCATAATCAAGCGGGTGCATATTATCAGATTATCAATTTTAGAAATTCAGACTTTGACCGTGATTTTGACCGCATTGATAGCGTAACCAAAGGCCGCAGTGGTATTTCTGCCGATGCGGTTTCAGAGCACAACAATCATTTGCGCAATCAGTCTCGCCGTGGCTCATTTATAAAGCGTAAGCCGATATTGTTTGTGCGGTATTATCCCGAACAAGCCACGGCTGCAAGTTCAGCAAGTATCTTTAAATTCTTATCCTACTCAATTAAGCCTAGCGCAGTTGCAGAGCTTGTAACAGGGCGCAGAATCAAGCAGTTATCAAACGACCTTGCGAACATCGAATCTGTGATGTTAGGTGGCTCTCTTTCGCCCAAGCGTTTAAATGAGCAAGCTTTGCGTAGAGTGTTGTACGACTATCTTAATCCTCTCTCTGGTGGTGCAGGCGTACCATTAGACCCTGCATTTACTTTGCGCTCGCAAGTTATGCCAGACTTCACACCTGGACACTTCATGTTTGAGCTTGATGGAATGTGGCATGCCGTACTAAGTATGCGCACATTGCCGTCTGTTATATCTTCCTGTTCGGGCGCAATGTTCAAGAGCTTTGAAGGTGATGTGGTTATGAACTTCACCATCTACCCGCAGCACCTAGCTGAAAAGCGAATCGCAGTTAAGAAACGCTCTATGAAAATGGGGTTTACAGAACCGAACATACAGAAAGGTAAGCGTGATATTGCCGCTGCGGAAGAACATCTAAAGAATGGCTCCACCTACGGGGTTGGATCTACGCATGTTGTGCTTCGTCATACAGACCCCGAAATATTGCGTCTAAAGATTCGTAATACTATGTCGGAATTTTCCCGCATTGACGGCATTGAAGGCAAGCCAGAAAGAAAGAGTGCCCCCGCGATATTCTTTTCTGCGTGTGTGCCCTTCGCATGTGGCCCATCATTTGAGAAGCTATCCCATCGCGCAAGGCTTCAAGAGCTACCTTGGCTCGCTAACCTTGCTCCTATCTTTGGTGGCTATAGTGGTACAGCTACTCGCCCTGTATTTACAGCGCCTACTTTGGACAATCCTCAATCCATTTTCACCTTTGACCCTTTCGATGAATCACAGTTGAATTGGAATGCCATGCTTATCGGCAAAAGTGGCTCTGGTAAATCGACTCTTGTGATTCGTTTAATGTCGTCATTCACGTTGTACGAACCTCTTTTGTTTCTTATTGAAAAGGGTAGTGATGGTAAAAGCTCATACAAGCGATTCACAGAGCTTCACGGTGGACAGCACTTTACCGTTTCCACAGTCACGCCCCTTTGCATCAATGTCTTTGATTCGCGCCACATTGACCGTAACAAGTCATCAGAGCTTGGAGCCTTGGTATCGGGAGCGTTATCGTTTTGTGAGGCTCTAGCGAGCGATATGAGCACGGCTGAATACTCACAGTTGTCCTTGTTTGTTCGTAAACTTTTTGAAGAGCATGAAGTGTTTTACATGACAAACTTGGTTGATGCTCTATTGGATGGTGACGAGGATGCGCAGTCACTAGCCAAGAAATTACAGTTATTCACTAAACAAGGTGCCTATGGTGCATTCGTGGATGGTGATACATCTATCAGCCTTGATACGGATATTTCATCATTCGACCTAGATGGCATCTATGACGAGCGTAGGTTGATGCCTGCTTACTTCATGGCAATTGATATGCTTATTCAAAGAAAGGTAAAAGAGAATCCGACCAAGAAGCACCTCACTCTATACGATGAAGTATGGAAGCCTTTAGAATACGAATCAGTCAGAAAGATGCTGCTCAACAAAAACCGTACAATTCGCAAACAAGGCGCAGGCGGTGCGGTTTACTATGTTGACCAACTTGTGAGCACCTTTGAATCATTTGATGAAACAAGGAAGATTTTGCAGCAGACAACCAATTGGTTTTTGTTGGAAATGGAACGTGCGGATATACCAAGCCTACATGCAGCAGGTTTCACAGAGGAAGAAATGAAGATTGCGGGTGAGCTAAAAACCGAGCCTGGAAAATTATCTACAGCTTATGCTAGGCACATTGACAAAGGCATGCCTCGCGGCGCGGTCATCATTAGTGATGTAACACCTTTGAATTATAGCATAATGACTAACGATGGTGATGATGGTATAGTATTTGAGGCACTTAAGTCAGAAATGGCGGCTAAGGGCGAATCTCACGCCGATACCGATGTGGTTCGTGCTTTTGCTCTATTGTTACCTAAAGGCATTCGTCCGATTTTAGGGTTGGTTAGAGAAGAGCAAGAGCGTGACCGTAGTGTGCCCATATTGAAGGCAATACGCAGTATTCAAAGCAGGGGTTATTAATGGCAGGGAAAGACAAAAACAAAGAGTTAGGTGCAGAAGAGCTTTTAGACAGGTATGAAAATGAAAATGTAGATGTGGAAGGGTTGGATGAAAACCCTATTGAAGAAGTACCTACAATTGAAATTCTTACTGATGTGCTCACGCAGGAAAAAGATAATTGGCGCTTTATTGCATTCACGCTTGTTTTCGTTGTGCTTGCTTTAGGTTATTTCCTTTATGATATGTCTGAAAAACGTGCCACTGATTCAATCGCTGTTTTTAACCAAGCGACAGGCGAGCTTGTTGTTGCTCAAGCGGGTGACTATAAGGCAGAAGGGTTTTTATCGTCTGTAAGCAGGGGGGTAGCACTCTTTAATACTTGGGACTATGACACCTTTGCAAACACTATGGCTTTGGTATCCGATGTGATTGACCCCGCCCTTATCAGGTCAGCTCAAGCCAATGAGAAAAGCAAGCGTGTTAGTTGGCAAATTTCTGGTTACGGGCAAAAGCTCAAGGTTGATTCGGCGGCATGGCCTACAGACAGCAATGGTACATTGCAGAAATGGATAGCAGGTTATGAAAGCTTTACGGTTATCGTGAAAGGTGAGCTTACAATCACAAGGCAAGGCAAGTCCAAGTCCTACCCCGTATTGCTTAATGCGTACTGTAAAATCACAACCCCTTCAATTAAACATCCCCAAGGGTTTATGATTACATCTATACAGAGGGCAGTGAAATGAGGTTTTTTTTACTTTTTTGCATTCTTTGTCCAACACTAGCTTTCGCTGATGCCGTAGAAGACCGTATAAACGCCATTAGTGCGCGTGTAGGGCTTCCTGCTATGGAATCCCCTAGCGCGAACCCTGTGAATGACCCTATGACCCCAATGATAGACGAAGTGGATATTGGTGTGCCTATCCCGACAGGCAAGGTTGATTGGGAACCGAACTACAGGATGCGTGATGTTTCTTATCTTGGGCAATGGATAACAGTTTTTGTAGGTGAAGGCTTTGCTACGCCCGTATTTTTCCCTAAGCCTATTGCTTCAATAAAGGTTATGAGGCAGGAAGAGTTGGGCTTGAGTAACATGTTTAAAGCAGGGTTGAAATCTTACAACTTTGTCGCGCTCTCAAGCGAAGTTAATACACAAGTGATTGTGCAGGCTAAAGACGGCTCGCAATACTTCTTATTGGTTAAAGATGGTTCTGCGCCCGAAGCTCATGGCAGTATAGATGCGGGTGGGGTAAGGATTGTTGAAAGGCGAGATAGCCCAAAAGAGGGTATCGACTTGGATGAATTGGCAGCGTGGGAAAACTACGGTGCGGGAATGCTGTCTACTAGACAACGTATGGAGCGTTTGCTTATTGCGATGTACAAAAAGGAAAAGGTTTCTGGTTACACGGTTTTAAATTTTAAGGGCAAGGTGGTTGCGCGTGACCCTATGATGCAATTCCATCTTATTCGCGTTTGGCACAAAGCAGATGCTAAGCACCCTATGGATGGTATCGAGTATTGGATTCAAAACCGTTCAGACTCACCGATTTCTATTATCCCTCAAATGTTGAAGAAGGCTCTAGTTGTCGATGGTGACTTTGCGATCCATTACGAAAAAGACACAATCTTACCGCGTGACTACATGCCCGTGTTTGTGGTGCAGCGCATGGCAGAAGGTAAGAAGCCATTGGAAGAAGTACCCACAGACTTGAACCTTATGGCTGATGATGTGTTGACTGAAATCAAAGCCAAACACAGGGCTAAACGCAAAGTTAAAGGACAAAGATAATGGACTGTGCCTCAATCGCTCTAGCTGCTTTAATGGCTATTACTAACCCACCAAGCAATGTGGCGGCAGAAACGGCAAGTGATGCTATCTGTAAGGCTTCGCAGGCTCATGGTATTCACCCATCTTGGATGGTTGCTTACTTAGCCGTAGAGAATCGTGATTATCATATAGTAGGAACAGGCAGCGACACGGGTTTGTTTCAAGTCAACCTACATTGGCATAGAGACAAGTTGGGGGCTGATATTTATGACTACTACGCACAAGCCAATGCGTCAGCAGAAATCATTAGCGAGAACATTTCAGAGTTTGGCTTAACGTGGAATGCGGTAGCGGCATATAACTCATGGAATCAAGCCTCTAAGGAAACCGATATTGCACGGGCTTATTATGAGAAATGGCAGTCAAAATTAAAGGCTATTATCGGGCTTTGGCAAAGCGATGTGGCAATGAACAAAGGTGGTCAAAATGGGGTCTAAAACTAGGCGCTTTAAGTTTTTTACGCTTGCGAACATTTTAAGATCTCTTCCGATACTTGGGATGGTAGGTACGCTTGCGCTCTTTTGGTTCGGCTATAGTAGTTTTGCGGATATGAAGGCTGAAAGGGCAATGGTGCAGTCGGCAGGCGCGACTAAGGATTTTAGCGCAGGCAGCTTCGATAATGAGGATTCGCTACCATCCAAGGTGGATACTATTTATCAAAGTGTAGTCGGCTTTGAAGATAGGTTGGCAAAGATTGAGCAGGGAAGTAACAACGAAGAGGATAATGCCCATATACGTGACGCATTGAGCAGTATAAACAAAAGCCTTTCTACGCTCTCTGCAAACGCTTCCAATGCGACTTCATTGAACAGTACGCAGGATGCGCGTATTGAACGCATCGAAAAGCTGATTAAGAAGATGGCGCAAGGCGGTGGCATTAACGCACAGCAGGCAGGTTCTACGGGTGGTCGCACAGATGGCGCGGTTCTTTCGCAGTCTGGCAGTGCGATGTATGGCGAAGATATTGTAATGGCGAACATCCCACCCAAGGAATCGACAGCAAATAAATCGCCTGCTTTTGATTACTATATCCCGTCTGGTTCAAGGGTTAAGATTGAGTTGCTAGATTACATCCTAGCCCCCGCAGGCGGTTTACAGCAGATAACAGCGGATAACACAGCAGGGTTTCCAGGTTGGGCGAGAATACTTGACGATATTGAATTGCCAGATGGTTCGATTGTGCCTCTTTCAGAGGAAGGTATTGTACAGCTAAGCGTAGTGGGTGATGCGACAAACGAAAGGGGCATGCCACGGGTGAAGACACTGCGGTTTTACAATGGACAGTCTTTTTATGAGCTTGGTGCAGTTGGAGCTACTATCGTTGATGCAGTCGATAACGCGCCTGGTTTAATGGGTAAACTTGACCAAGATAAGCGCACCGCAGAAATAACCAAGGCAGCAGTTTTGCAGGCAACCAAGATATTCACATCCTCACTTGCTGCAAAAGGTGGGGCAAGCTTGGCTACACTTCCTACAGTGAATCAAACTACGGGCGCAGCATCAGCACCCAACATCAATTTTGGTGCAATGGGTTGGGCGGCGGCAGGCGGGTCGGTTGACCAATTTATGCAGTTTTTCTTAGACCAAGCGGCGACTTTTTTCGATGTGGTTCATGTCTCAAATAAAATTGCCGTAAAACGTAAAAACGGTAAGATTGAGCTAATGCCGCATCAAGCTTACTTGGTATTCAGTGAGGGTGTCTTTGTTAAGAAGACCATTTAAAAAGCAGAAGGGGTTACAGATGAAGTTTATTATAGTTTTAAGTGCAGTTGCTTTGCTTGCGGGTTGCGCATCAACACCAGAATTAAAGATGCCTCTTATTGACGGGCATAAAGTTAGCCAAAAATCAATGCCTACGGTAAATATGCCAGATGCAGATTATCGTAAAGGCTACAAGGCAGCACTTGACCAAGTTCAGAGGGAGCTATCAGATACGGGGCCATATTCGCTAACCATGTCGCCCGAACCTGTTTACCGTGGGCCTGTTTTCATGCGTGTGTATCTCAATAGGATGCGCATAGGACGCACTTACTATCCCGAAGGTTGGTATGAGGTTGAAGCAACGCCTGGTAGTCCTGGTGAAGCTGTTTACCGCCGCGATAAAAACTCACGATGATAAATCGCCCTGTATCCTGCTTGCTGATGGCTGTGTTTATAACGCAGCCATTTGTCGTTTCTGCTAACCCCTTTACTACGTCTGGTTCATCCAACTCAATGGCTACAACCCCAAACACATCAAGCTATCAGACCAATAAGCGTTTTGCCGTTAATTTGGGGAACACTGCGCAGACAAACACCTTTGCTTTGGCTAACGCAGGCATTGGAGGAAACGCAGGGATGGTGGCAACACCTATCTCTTGTGATCTAAATTCTTTTGCAGCCAACTTTGATGCGAACCGAACTATATCCAACATGGGAGAAGACCTAAAAAACTTTGTTAAGGATTCAGCACAAACTTACGCTGTAAACAAAACACTAGATGCCGCCGCAGGTGCATACGCAATGGCTAAGTGTGGGGGCGACCAAGCATTTATTATGAAAGAGGTACAAAGGCGAGTGCAGGGAGAGGTGATGCCTAAGATTAAAGCGCAGGTAGATACCGATATTGCTAAGGTTTCTGCTACAGCAGCTACTACCCCTAAGATGGTGTACAATGGCTTTACAGCAGTGCCCGATACTGCGGCTATGGGTGCGAACGGTGCGGCTTTAGGGCAGGCAAGGGTTATTGCATCGTCTGCAAATAGCTTGTTGGCCGCAGAAACGGCTCGAATCAAAGCAGAAGAAGATGCCAAGTGTGAGAAAGCAGCTAAAGAGCAGTTTAATCAATACGCTATTAATTCCATGAATATTTTGAACGGCAACTTTTGGAATCAAGTCAGCCTTGAAGCCGAACAGTGCGCACTAGAGACATCAGAAACAAATGCTAACCCAGGCAAAGGCTTCTTAAACTTCCTTAAGAAGAAACCAGATAGGGCTTACGACTTGGGTATTTTCACCGTGAAGGTCGGTAGCGGTAATAACCCTGCATTAGAGGTTGGTGACAACTCCAAAATGAAAGATGACGTTGAGAAAGAGTCTGCGGCACGAACAGACCGATTAGTTGCAGCAGCAGATGACACAGCTCAAGGAACATTGCTCAATGCAGCCGAACTTAAGAAATGGAATGATTTTAAAGCCGAGTGGGATGCACTGATTGCGACAGGCAACCCAAGCGAACAATCATTGCGCACTGTTTTTGATACTTACCCCGTAAACGGCGCTTTATCACGAAACCCTGCCTATGCTGATTATTGGATTTCTAAAGTGTACTACGGTCACATGGCTAATGTGGCAGAGGCGCAAATCGACCAGATTGATGCGGGTAATACAGCGGTGGCAGAGGCAGCATTAACAGGGCAGGGCATGGCCCAAGTTCAAATGCTTGCCGAAATGCGTGAAATGCGGAAACAGTCATTGAAACAAACACGCTTACTAGCTGAGATCATTAGTCAGCGTAATGATGGTGGAAGTAGTGGAGGCAATGGTAGTGGCGGCGGCAATGGTAGCGATGCTGCAACTACAGGTGGTGTAGGTGATGAAACATTGATACGCAGTAGAGCATCCATAGAAAAAGATTCACGCAAAGCGATGGATGACTTGATAAATGTAACTTTACAATAAGTGGGTTTAAAGCATGAATGACTTATACGTTTTTAACGGGCTAGAAGCCTCTCTAATTGCAGCGGCAGTTTGGATTCAGTCATTGTTTTACGGGCACAGCTTTGGTGGACTACTTGCTTGGGCAGGCATTGTTATTGTAGGGCTAACAATTAGGCAGGTTGCAGCATTGCGTAAGTCTCAAGATATTGAAAGAGCCATGCCTAGCTTTATTAGAAACATGCTAATTACAGGTGGCGTTGTATTTGTGTTACTCTACCCCGTTGAGGTTCGTATAACATGGATTGACCCCGTAATTTCGAAGAGCGGTGCGACCTACACTCCCGTTGATATAAAGGCGAAGTTAGAAGAGACAGAAATAGGGCATGGGTTTATCAAAATGTATAACGATGAAGGAACACCCCTCACGACAAAAGCATTGAAGCCACTTATCTTGAATCAAAAGCTTGTGATGCCAGGTTCTCTTTACGCAACCTTCAATATAACAAGTGTGTTTATTTACAGATTCTTTTCTGAAATCGGTTGGACAGGCTATTTCACAAGAGACACTTTCCCCGCCATGCTTGCGAATAGTCAGCTTGAGGCAAAAAATGCAGGCGATGTGATTAATAAAATTGCAACGCAAACTCCAACCATTCAACAGCTAGGACGAAATGTAGATACAGCTATCATTGAGTTGGTACGCTTAGACCTTGCTGATAGGGTCAGCACAGCTTTTGGCGGCAAAAGCTCATGGACGGATACAAACACACAGGCTCTTGAAGCTGCTTTAACGAGCTATCCGAGTTCTGATCCAAAAGCTAATCCTATGGACTTTGTAGAATTTGTGCAGTGCGCCGATACAACGGTTATCACAGCGGGTATGCCGCAAGGGTGTTTGGGCTACCCAATTGCGCTTCATGCACCGTACCTTGAAACCAAGTACAATAAGCTAACCAACAGAGGGATTAGTACACCGTTTGGCTCGTTAGACGGCTCCCTTTACATTAACTATCAATCACGGGTAAATTCCAATGCGTTTCAACAATTTTTTTCAGACCCAACACTTGATGCGAAAATACTTGCGCAACATATAGGTGAACACCAAGGCAAGACAGAGGGGTTTATAACAATTGGGCGCGGGGCAGGGGTAGGCACAGGTGTAACGTCTATGCTTACTTGGTTCAATAAGGAATGGTCTTTGTATAAGGCGGGTTTCAATGATTATAAAACAGATGTTGCCCAAATAGACCCTGCATCGACAGGTGATGCAACATACATGATGGTAGGCAATTTAGCTTTCATGGGTTCTTACTTTGTGAATGTTGCTCGCAACCTTGACCCCTATGTTCGTAAAGGTGACGGCTCAACATCCGTTCCGAACGGCATAGATTTAGCACCCATCAAATTAAGGGTTATTCCAAGCTCAAGAGCAGATGAACCAAACCGTTTCCTAAAGTATGACCCTAGTAACAGGGTAGGAGAGTTGTTACGCAATATGCTTGGAGAAGGCAACCCTAAATTAGAAGTATTCCACTTGAGGGCAATGGAGCTTGAGAAGTTTGGGTTAGAAGCAATCGCTGCATCCAAAGTCTTTTACGCAAACGCCAAAACCCAAGCGGCGGCGCTTAGTGATGCAAAAGGAACCACTACTACGGCAGGTACATCCGATTCAATGAGTGCGGCTGATGGTATAGGCTCATTTATCATGGGCAGAGTTAATCTTATGGGGATTGTTTTGCAGGCGCTTTCAATTGTTGCTTGGCTTATTTTGACCTTCATGTTTGTGATGTTGGTACTTAAAACGGTGGTTGAGTTTGTCTTTATCCCGTTTGTTATGATGCAGTGCATCTTTGGCGGCACCGATGAACCTTTGAAATCAGCAGTGGTGAGAATGCTTGCGACAAGGCTGTTTACATTCGGGTTTATAATCGCAGGGATGCTTGGTTATTTCGCTGCATCCCTTATTGCGTCTTCGGGGTGGTTTACAGATAGCTTGGTAGCTCAAATAGCGGCTATGGTACTGCAAATCTTGCTGATCGGTATTGTTACCTACAAGTCTGCAAGTGTGCTTGTGTACTCTTCGTCAAGCGCACCAGAAATGGACTTTGGTGGCGGTGGTGGCGGCGGTGGCGGTGGCGGTGGCGGTGGTTCACAGCAGTCTTCGGGTGAGCGTGAGGCAGAAAAAGCAGGTAGCCCCGTCAATATGGCAAGATCAGCAGCGGGAGTAGCTAAGCTAATGAGTGCAGGTACAGGTGCAATTGCAGGCGGCGCAGCAGCAGCGTTGCAATTGGGTAAGGGTAGTGGCGATGCAGTAGGTAAAATTGCGGAACAAGCAACGTCTGCGCTTTCGGATACATCAAGCAAGGCTATGCCTAGCGGCGGCGGTGCGCCTCGAAGTGGTGGTGCCCCGTCTGGTGGTATGCCACCTTCGGATGGAGGTGCCCCGTCTGGTGGTATGCCGCCTTCGGATGGTGGTGGCCCGTCTGGTGGTGGCAATCGCAGACAAGCAGGTTCTCGCGGTGGTGGCGGTGCCCCGTCTGATGGTGGTGCTTCGCCTAGCGGTGGCGGTAAACCAGGTTTTGACTTTACAGGTGGCAAATCTGGCTTGGCAGCTATTGCTCACGGTATGCAGGCAGGTTATAAAACGCCTTCATTACCCTTTATGGCAGCGGCACAATCAGCTTCAAACGCAGTAGATAATGCTTTTGGTACAGGTGAGGGCGGTTCTAAACGTACAGGGGTGGCAGGCGCTCTAGCTAATGCTACAAGCAGTGCCCTAAAAGGTGCGATACAAGGGTATGGTCACGCTCAATCAATGATAAGTAACCAACAAGGATTGAAGGGTAATCCATTAAGCCATATCTCACAAAATGAGCAGGCAATAGATAAGCAACAAAGTGAGAAGAAAGGTAGGGCGCAGGCTAGTGCTAATCAAGCCCGTGATGGCGGCAAGCAGGAAGATGCAGGTAGTTATTGATTTATGTGATGTAATGTTATATAATGATATAGCAAGATGAAGGAGAAGTATTATGAGCAACCAAAATAAACAAGCCCGTGACGATGCGGATTATTACCATTTCGATATTCATGGTGTGCGTGACGCAGGCTTTTCAACATTTAGCCATGACTATGTGCCACAGCTTGCGCCTATTAAAGCGAATTTAGCGCAGGATTTGCCGCAGTCTGTAAAAAACTTTTCGCCTGGTACATTAACTTCGGTTGTTGATCCGTATTTGCCAATTGCCAACTTGCGTAAGCAGTTTGAAGGCAAAGGCCGTAAATTGTCGGGTTACATTATCTTATTGCGCGGTCTTCGTGTTAAAAATGCGAATGGCAAGCGGTACGATGATTTAAACAATATCCCTTCGTGGAATCGTTTAACTATGGATGTGCATAGTGTTGGTACATTGGGTACGTCATTGCCAGAGGTTCACCCCTTTGCTGTGTTCCACCTTAACTACTGTCTTGCTTACTTTGAGCGCAGATTGAATTTCCATAAGACTGTTCGTTTGTTTGAGAAAGCGATTAAGGATGCGCCTAGCGTTGAGGTGCGTGAGACAGAGGTTGAAGCGTTGCAGGACTTTACAAGCTTTGCACAGACTGATGTTGATGTTGGTGAAAGGGCAGACTTTGAAGCTATCCTTGATGGTTTCCCTAAACCTGCACAGCAGCGTCAAGTTGCGATGCCTGCCGATACTGTTCGTATCCCTGGTTCACCCGAACTTCAATGGGTTGACCTAGAGGGCGCTATCAAGCGTCACATGGAAGATATGATGGTACATGGCTTTGTGGCTGTAGATGATGTGTGTGTCATGGCTTGTGATGATTTAGGCGCTTATACTGTGGGTGTAGGTAAAGATGCGTTTCTAACGGTCACTTGGACTAACTACGGTAACATTGCGTATTGGGCCAACTTGCATTTTTCAATCTTGAACTGCTTGCACAATTGGTTGCCTTCAACTGATGAATCATTTGACGAGTTCCGAAACATGGTGCATGACCGTTATGGCATGTGGTTGGAGGAATACTTTGCCCGTGATTTAAACGATGATTGGAAGACCTGGTTTAACCAAGATAGCCTTGATTGGATGGCAGGTATTAGGGCTGATTATCGTGAGCAAGTTGCGCTTGATAATAAGAGAAAAGCAGCTTAGTTTTAACCACTGTTTTTGTGTCGAGTGAAGCATGCCCCTACCCCCTTCCCTTTATGCTTACTTCCCCCTCGGCACAATACTTCACCCGCTTAGTTCGCTAGGCGGGTGTTTTTTTTGAGGTGATTGTAATGAGAAGATTATGTTAGAACCTGCGATAAGTAAGCCGCAGCTTGACGGTTATTGTAGCAAAATTGAATCCTTATTAAGAGCAGGGGAGAGCCTATCTATTGGGGGCAAGGAAGTGGTGAAGGTGCATAAAGGAAAGGCTCACCTAAAAGATAGTGAGCCTATTGATTTTAGAGCGTTGGTTTTAGAAGCAGGGGGCAGATACGTTATAGGTTAATGCTCCCTAGCAAGCTCTTGCTCCCAAACGTCATGTAAAGACTCAGTGGGTGTAGTTTTTTCCAATTGTTCCACTTCTTTTTTTAGCCTAGCGATAGTCTCTGCGTTTTCGAGTTCAGTTTGTGCAATCTGCTTGAGCTTTTGTTTTAGGTGATGTTCGGACAGCAGGAGCTTATCATTGGACTTGTTTAGGCGACCAACCTTCACCGTATATTCAGCTTTAACTTCACGGTACTCTTTTTCGGTATCAGCATGGAAAGCAGCCTCTTTCGCATGCTTCCTGTAGAAGAAATATGTGGAGGCAGAAAGTGCTAAAATCAGAACCAGTAGTATTGCATACCCTACTAGCATTGTTGCCGTCATTGTATCAAAGGATGTATCGAGTAACATTGTATTCACCTTCCTTGTGTGTTTGGGTGAAATATATCAAAAAATGAAAAGTCGGCTATTTTCAATTTACCCCTAATCTTTCGTTTGAATAATTGTGTAAAATCGGTTTTTCCCTAAGCTGATCACAACATTTAGGGATACGGTGAAATGCGAATGGTAAACGATGAAATACTACGGGTTGATGACTTGTGCTCCATGTATAAGAAACTTGAGGAAACCCCTCATTTTCAGACTGTGAACGTATTAATCCTGCGCTATGTTGCATACACACTTATGACAATAGGCATACAGCCTTGCCCTAAAAACTTATCTCGCTACATAAGGTATCCAAAAGGTCTGTATATAATGTATTCAAGTTGGTGCGGTAAAGAGCAAGTAACTTCGCCTGGTCAACATGAAGACTTTGACCGCTTTATCCACGATGGACTGCATAAGGTAACAATGCTTAATGCAAACAAAGAGCATTATTCAAAAGTGATAGTGTCGCTAATTTGCTTCTTAGATGAAGTGGCCCAAAATAAAGCGCCCCTGCCTCGAAAGGAAAGGGCGCTCTCATTGTCGCAGTCGTAAAACAAACCACTTGCCCTATTTAGCGTCCTGCAAGCTTGGGCTAACTAAGCTACATCTTTTTATACCCGATGCATGGCGTGGTCTATATTGACCTGCGCAAAACTGCGCTGCTCTTGGCATCCGTGTATCATTATAAGGCAAGATTCTCTTACTGCAAGCTTTATTGTTGCATTATTCTATAACATGTTTAATCTATGGGAATGAAACCTAAATTAGTTCCCGCAAGTACCCCCACGTTTTTATTGGATCGCCTTGATCCCGAAGGGAAAGGCTTAGCCGTATTCTCACGCGAAGCCCTGGAAGATTTCTTAAAAGAGTTTGTGCCCGATATTAAAGAGCATGGGATGCGCGACAATCATACGGTTGGTGTTCGGTTCACTGCGCTTGAAATGGAAATTGCATTGGGCGAAGGTGCCTTAACAGAAGGCGAGGTAAGATTTTCGTCTGCATTGCGCATGGCGTTAATATGGAAGCTTGGGGTTATACATGGTCAACAACAGAAATAAACTGCTTAAGCTTGGGGTTATGCTCGCTTGCTTAATGTTCTCACACTCTGCCCACGCAGCAAAGCCCACCATCTTGGATTTAAGTGTCGCACCCGATATTGAGCTAACAGATTTCAACGGTACAACCTACAAGCTCTCACAGTTTAAAGGTAAAATGGTAGCACTACACTTTTGGGCTTCGTGGTGCGTACCTTGCCGTGTTGAAATGCCGATTATGGAAGCTTTTATCAAGGAAAACCCTCAAGCAGTGGTTTTGCCCATATCAACAGACTCAAACCCGCAATCAGCTATGGATTTCTTAGATAATGTGAATGTGTCCATACCGTTGATGTTTGGCGGCAGAGAAGTTACCGATGCATTCCAAGTTCGTGCGATACCGACCACCATCATTGTAGATAAGGATAGGCGATTCCTTTACCGCATCCACGGTCAAGCGCCTTGGGCTACCAAAGACTTTAAAGATTTAATGCTAGGTTTCCGATACAGATTGCCTTGAGGTGATTTATTCTCCATATCGACTATGGATAGTACCATTGGGTCGATAGCAGTCCTGCGCCACCTTCCATTAATGTTCCTTGCTTGTGCAGTCCAAAAGGCAATGCCTAAGTTGGCTCTTGATACTATGCTGTATAATGCCCTGTAATCGCGCTCTAGTAGCGATTTTGACCAATAGCTCGTTTTATCGTCTGCAAGAGGGAATACGCCACTCTCAACGCCTGCTACCCACACATAATCAAATCGTTCATTGATAACTTGCGATGCAGGGGCGATAACAATGTGAGCTTGGCTGTCAGTGGCACCGCCTCGATACACTTCAAATAGTCTTAAGCAATCCTCTAACGATGTACTGTCACGCGCAGCTTTCTCCAAATGGAGGATAGGCATAACTGATTCATTACCATATTTCTCTGTCACCCATTCACGCACACCAATATCATCTAAGATGTAATCAGAAATTTCACTGCCCGAAAGATAGGGGAGATTGTGTATGTGATTTCTAAAGTCATTCAGTGCGTTTACTTGCCCTTTGCGGATGCCTTTTATCTCATGCAGCATATCGCTTAGAGCAACCCAATCGGTCACGCTTCTATCTATGCGTAGGTTCATCATATCTACCCAAGCAGCCTTACCTAGCCTTCTAGCAGGCTGATTCATAGCATTCATAAATGCCGCGCCGTTCATGGGATTCACGGCTAAGCTCAAGTAGTCGCCAATTAAATCAGCGGTGCTTGTAAAGCCCTTGTTGTCCTTTGTTCGTATGTCGGCATATATCCCCTGGGCAATTGCCGCCTTGATAATGCAGCGCCCAAACCATGCCTGTCTAAATGTGACTAGAATGCTTTTATCGGGGTACTTGGCGGCTACCTTGACGACCTGCCTCATTATGTTTTCAGCCTCTTCTTCCTCATGGGCACTTTGATAAAGTTTTATGCGGTCTTGGTCATCTTTAATCGGCGCACCATCCTTCCTTAAAAGGTTCTCGCACACGCTTTTTATCTGCCAACTCATGCCGACAGTTCCCTCAAATTCGGTTATTGCAGCCCAAGTGTACTTGCCCGTGAACAATGCCTTAATATCCGCATTGCTGCCTTCATTCCATGCATGTACCTGTTTTTCTTCATCCACTGCGATAGTGATATTGCTGTGCTCTACAGCTAGGTTCGACAGAAAATTGTACTCACTCAAGGGCAGGTTTTGTGCATCATCAATTAGGATGTGTGTGTATCCAAGCATGCTTTCGTTACCCTCTAAAGCCTGCGCGATCTGATTAAACACAAGTGCGTAAAATGTAATATTGTTGTTTCTTAAGAAGTCATAAATAAAGTGGATGATTTCAGAAATTAAGCTGTCTTGACCCCCGTGCCATAAAAACAAGTGTTGTTTCCATTCGGCTTCATCCCATTGGTTACGTTCTGCCGCAACCATGAACCAGACTGCGCTTTTCCCGTCAATATGGGTGTAACCCTTGTCTTTAAGTGGTTCGCGTATTGTCTCGATGATTTTATAGATACTTACCCACGATGATTCGTATTCGTGGCCCCATACGCTCCCTGTTAAAAAATGACGAGCCTGCATAACTATATCAGAGGGGGTTAATGCGTGGATACCTTCAACTTGGCATAGCTCTTTTATCTTGTTTGCTGCCCCACGGGAAGGGGATACCAATGCAACCTTTGCTTGTGGGTCGCTCTCGATGATTTTATGGGCTTTATTGATAAGGTATGTGGTCTTGCCACTCGATGCGCTGCCGATGACTAATTCTGATTTATGCATGACTTGACCCCTTATAAGAATAAAAAGAAAAGGGTTCCTGGTGTTCCTACCCAAAAACCCTTTTTCTCATTAGGTGTCAATTACAGTATTCCCTTTGAAGCGCAGCTCATACGAAAGAAAAGCCACAATGCTCCAACAACCACGAAAGGCGCTGCTAGTGCAGGGGATACCGCAATAGTAACGGCTAGGGCAGCAGCTCCAATGCAAGTGAACAACGCCTTACGGCTAATTGTTACTCGTACATGGTCGCCCAGGTTGATACTATTTGATGCTCCTATGTATCCTGACATATCTCACTCCCTTATACCTTTAATTTCGGCACGACCATTAGAGGTGCCGCCTAAATAAACTCATGTACAACGAGCTTACTTAAGTGGCACCCCCAATGGCCTTTGGGGGTGGAGCTACATAATCTGTTCTCTTTCTCGGATACCAAGAACTTCATACGCTTATTTACCTTTTTCGTAACTCCCGCAAATCTGCATGGAGGGTTCGGAACTAAAACCACAGCAATTGCTCAATGCTGCAAACGAGGTCAACCTTCGATGGTTGCCTTTGGCTTTGAACTTAGATTTTTTTTAAGAGTTTTTTCCGCGACCTTCTACCCGCAGGTATCGTGAGGCGGCATTTGCTCCGTTTTAACCTTAGCTCTATGGCTTTTGTTAAGCCACGAAACGCATAAATACATTCCGTTGTCCAATTTTCTTCCTAACCTCATTACAAGGTTAAGCATTAACGGGGTCTGAACATCCCCGATTGCCTGGCTCACAAGTCGGAACATCACGAAGGACGTAGGACTTGCCAATATGTACAAAGCTGCTATCCGCTAAGCTATTACTAGCTCAACTTTTAGCATGAGATCACGCAGCCAGGCAAGGCGCAGATCATCACTTTTTTTCACTCAAACAAGGAGCGTGTACAACCTATGAAAAAACTAAAAACGGCTAGAGTTAAAGGGGTTCCGCAGAAACCAATAACTGACATAAATAGGTTAAGTCTATGTCTTAAAGTCTTACGTTTTTAGCAAGCACATAAATCCAAACTTCGGATTTTTACCGTCTGTACGAACGGTCATCTAAGCGCTCATAAAAATGAGGTGTGCTATGATGAATAAGTGTACTGCATATCAAAGGAAAATAGGCGTGTCAACATTCCTGTCGGGGAACGGATGCGTATAGCGCCCTTTGACGAGCTTTATCTGCTCTTGTTGCGGATTCGGTTGCTTGTTTACTTTCACTTCGGCTAGAAGCATTTGTAACAAGTTGTATTCATGTTCGGCTGAACCTTGTTTGCCTTGTGCCATGTTAATTTCTCCTGTTGTCCAAACTTTATCTAAGTGCTCTTTAACTTTGCGTATCACGATGAAATATCACGGTCAACACTTTTTTATAGATATTCTTTAGGCACAAAAAAAGCCACCCCGTAAGGTGGCTTTTATTGTTGTCCTGATTATACTTTTTCATATTGCTTTAGCAGCGGGTATAAGCTTGGGTTGTCCACTTGGAAGTCAGGGTCGTCCACTTCACTTAGCCAATAGTCTAGCTTTGTACCGTAGCTTTCATCTTCATCAGCGTTTTGCCACAAGGTCATACCAAGCGCCTTGATGCCGTTCGCCGTTTCAATTGCTTTTAACAGCTCTTGGTAAGCATTGGTGCCTTTAAGCTCGATTCCCTGTGCAACCGCTTCATATTGAAGCGAATCACTGCCTGTTTTTAACAGCTTTTTAGGGATGCCACTCAAGGGGATCAACTGCTTAGATGTGCCCAGTAAGAAATTTTGCAAGGCATAGTTTTTATCCGTGATTGCCATGCGCAAGATTTCACCGTTATCAATGATTTTCTTAATCGCATCTTGTGCCTCTTCCGATAATTCGGAATTGAAGCCGAAGTATCCGATGCCAAGTACAATCGGGGTCGGGCCACAAATTTCGTAAACACCTTCCCAATTGTTATTAGCCACGGCTGTAATGACGCGCTTAATGCGTCTTTCATTGTCATCCAATGTCATGCAAGGGTAACAATCTTCCGTATATTTATCAGCTAAATGGCTATGTTCTTTGCCGCACGTTTTGCATGTGCTGATAGCTGATTCTCTTCCTGGTTTCCAACCTTCGTTCTTGTCAAAGTACATCTTATTTTCTCCATTGCCGTATCGGTAGAGAAAACACCCCAAAGGGCATTTAAACACCCGATAGGCTTTCTTTTTAGTTTTGTGGGTTAATTCAAGCGCAATGCTTATAATCAACGAACATAGCTTTTTCATATCACTATCAAATCAAACTTTCAAGCAGGCAAAAAAATACCCCAAGCGGCAAGCTTGAGGTAAGGGATAGGGCGTTACTCAAAGTTCAAGTGTGTTGAGTGTGGCTATGAAGCCAATGCAGATTTCAACGCAGCAAAGAACATTTTAGAATCATGGCGGCAGGACATTGCCGTTTCAGCCTGCGGAGTGGATGCGTTAGCAACTACGATGAAGCAGGAACCTGTGATCGCAGCAATGCAATCACGCCTTGCAGCCTAACGGCTACAAGGAATCCCCCGAATTTATTCGTGGGAAGGATGTCAACCTTTGCCCATAAAAAAACCCGCCTGCAAAAATGCATGACGGGAATCTCTATTTTGTCCTTATAAGTTCAAGTTGCTCATTACAAAGTCTTTGCCTTGACTAAACATTTCACCTACATCAATTAAGCCTTGCGAAGAGGCATAATAAACACCCCCTGCTATCACCAATGCGGCAATTTTGTTTTTGACAATTGTGTCGATGATTAAGCGTATAACTGCATAGCGAGCTAAGCCCATTAAGAATTTCTCCATACCGTTCTCTCCCGTGATTAAAAAAATAGCGCAAGGGTTTTACCCCTCACGCCATATTTATTACTCGAATTTACCTGCAATATCTTGGTAAGATGCTTTTACTTTCTCAAGTTCATCACCTTCAAGAATACCATTCGATTCAGCAGCAAATTGAAATACCTCTTGCGCAGTTTCAGCGGATTCCATTTGGGCAATCCAATACGATGCAGTAAGTGTTTCATCCGATACTTCTTTTTCAGCTTTCGCTTTAGGCTCTTCTTTCACTGTACCTTTTTTAGCAGTGGTTTTCTTATCATCTTTCGATGTTTCAACCTCTGCATCACCTTCACTATTGCTTGAATGTCCACCTTTTTTAAGGCGGTCTTTCAAGGCACTAGCACCCTTATTTGGGCCACCTTCCGCATCGTTAGATTGAGTTGTCGCAGCTTTCTGCGTATCGGTGGTTTCCCACTCTTCAACCTCTTCTTGAATGCCAACACCTTTGATTGCATCTGGAAAAGTATCGCGCAATGCGAATGCTTTAGCCCGTGCTCCCAATAGGCGTTGAGGATAGCTTTTATAAAGGGCGTTGCGCCCAACCAAGCCTGCAACGGTTGCATCCTGCATTGAGAAGCTACGCTCTACAGGCTGACGGTTTTTACGAAAGATTTTGCAAAATGCAGTTTTTGAATTTGCATCGTAACGCTCTTCCAATTCCACAAAGTCGGGGTGAATTGTTACAAGTGCGGTTAGTGCATCGTTGGTAAGCGTAGGCTTGCCGTGAATTACACCGAATGATTGTAAGCTTTGCATGTAGCCAAACCCAAGTTCAGCACCTTGCATAATTACAGCCATTACACTTTCCCAATTCCCTTGCATATCTTTCGGGCAAGTTTGTGAGCGTGATATTATTTTTGCCAACTCCATTAGCTCCGTAAGAGTTTGTGGTTGTGGCAATCCTTTTCCTAGTTTCGCGGCTTTGATCATGTCGTTCTCCATTTTTCTATTGTTTTATTATTCTATAACATTCATCATAGAAAGTAAATAAAAAAGGAGCGCCACACCGAAAGGTATGTTGCTCCCTTTCGGTGTGGTTATTTAAGTCGCATAACCCGCGATTCTGATTGCTTAATGAATTGAGCATGTAGAGCAGGGTCAGCCTCTTTGAACGCCTTGGCATCGAATCGGTTAGCCGATTGATACTTCCAGGTTGCCAAGATTTTGCCTTCGCTATCTTCTACTGCTTCATGCTCACCAATAATGTCGGCAAGCACACCTTTAAGCTCTTTCTCTTGAGCCTCTAAGCCTTTAATGTCGTCTTTCAACCGTTTAAGTTCATAAATGGTATCAAGTGCGTCATCGTTAGCTACAGAGTCCAATTTTTGACGTACACCCCATAGAAGCTTCGCAGCGTCCACGGAAGGTGAAGCAGTTGGTTGCTCTTCATTGACAACGAATTGCCAAAACTCAACCACTGCCGCATCAATCATTGCGATAAGTTCTTCATCACGTTCAATGTGATAAATACGCATTTCCTGCCCACCAATGAGGACGGCAATATCTGCGCCTTCATAGCCTGTCACGCTTAGGTAATGTTGTACTTGTGTCATGTACCAATCTGGTACTTCATCAGTGCCATCAGCTCCCCATAGGTGAGCCAGACGCAAGCCTGCTGTTTTGACCTCAAGTAAACGCTTTTTACCGACAATTCGGCGGTCAATGTTGGCAAATGAGATACCATTCTCATGGAACATCATCTTATTGACGCGCTCTACTTTTTGACCTGTACGCTTCGCATATTCACGGGCAATTGGGTCTTCAAGTATATTGCCCCAATCCATTGCTTCTTTTGGTTCAAGCGGCTCGCCTTTACCAATTTTATCAAGCCACACATGGAACGGCGTTGCTGTTTCATAAGGGCTGATACCCAAGATAGCTGCAACATCACTGCCGCCGATACCTTGTTTGCGGTACTCCAACCAATCTTCACGCGCCATGCCAAGAGTGTTAATGCTTCGTGTTATTTGAGCTAATGCTGCCATTTTATTTTCTCCATTACCTCGAAGGGTTTAGAAGAAAATAACCCCGTTAGGATTAGATTTTTCTAAATCCCAACGGGCTTTCAGTTAATTGTATGCTGTCATGTTAAGCAATTGCTTATACGTGACGGTCATAGGGTGTTCGTATCATTTAAAAATATCAGTGTCAAATCGCCAAAAAAATACCCCCTAGCAAAAAACTAGAGGGTAAGATTTCTGTGTGCTGCTTACTGTTTCACAAGATGACTAAGCATCCATGTGTTTGTGTATCTTTTCACGTAAAGCAATCATTTCTGAATCGCTAATATCAGTATCTTCAACAACCATGTCGAAAGTTTCTGCATCAGCCAAGGCCAGGCGTGAAATTTCCAAGATTGTTTTTAGTTCAGAGCTTGAGAAGGGTGCAATTACATCTGCAACATCTTCATATAACTCTTTAGGGGCAACCAAGTCCTTAAGACTGTTTGATTTAACGCAAAGCAAATTAGACAAGTTGGCAAGGTCTTTTGGTTTTATCGAGCCGTCATCAAGTCCTTCGCCAATTCGAGGGTCGTGAGACATGACAAACGCCCCAATACCGCCAACGTAAGAATCGTACATTGTAGTGTTTTCAAACTCTTTAACCGCGATAAATTGGCCCTCTCCGCAAGCATCCCAATATTCAAAGAACTCTGTCTCTGTCATATATGAGACTTCATCCATGTATTCCAACGCGACCACAGCTTCACCGTCATCGTTTTCGTCCATGTACCAATGACGTTTAGTATGACATGCACCACCCGCTAAGATGCGATAAGTAATGATTGAATAGTCTTCGGGGTTGTGATCCGCGACATCAAACATTTCCTCTAGCTGCTTTAGGGCTTTTAGTAATTCTTTTGCATCAGTAACCGCAATATAATTTTTGTTGCTCATTGTTATTCTCCATTGCCGCGAAGGGTGAAGAAAAACACCCCAAGAAGGTATTTTAAATCACCTTTCGGGCTTTCTTTTTAGTTGTATGTGTTGAGCCAAGCGGTGCTTGTACGCAACAGTCATAAGCCTTTCATATCGCCTATGATTCATCTTGTAAAGGCAAACTTTAAATTGACATAAACTGGCATTTGTTGCATATTGATATAACAAATTGCACTTGTTATTTTTTTGAGGTATGCAAAATTTTATGACTATATTAAACATTGTATCCAAGGTTGGAGCCGCAACCTGCATCATTAAAAAAAGTGGGGTTCATCTGCTGATGGACTTTCCTGACAAGCCATCCACACAGGTTGATACTGTGTATTCAAAAGACTTCTTGAACGAGCAAGGTTCGCCTGAGACTTTTGTAGACTTTGTAATGGAAGAACTGTTAATATTAAAGCGTGGCTGCGAACACACGCGGCTTGCCATTGTCCCATTGGCGCAGTTAATTTGGAGAAATAAAGAATTGGGGTTAATGCATGAGTAGTGGAGCAGTAAGAGTAGATTTAGCGTGGGAAGATACGGTGCCGTGGAGCAAGGTTAGAGAGCTGTTATCTAAAGTCCTATCCCCTTGTGACGGTGCCCCCGTCATGGTTTTTGATCATTCATTTTACCCGTCACCAGGCAAGCTTTCATTTTTAATGCGCATGTTCCTGCTCACCGAATATGCAATGCTCTTTGCCCTGCATAAAGGTTTCAATGTGCCCCTAAGAGTGGCTTATTTTGCAGAGGTGGATGCATACAGCAAATGGCAGGCGTTCGCTAATAAAGAGTTGTTGGTTTTTGACTGCGCGAGTAAGGATGGCCTTTATCACTATGGTATCTTTTACCCAGACCTTCTTTTTATCAAAAGCGTTGGTTGGTTGGCTAGGCAGTCCATGCTTGAGTATAGCGATGAAAACGGGCTACCGAAGCTAAACGACATGGCTGATGGTGCAGTTGTTTATCGTGACTATATCTATTCAGTGAACCCTTGATTACTGCATTTGTTTCATGTATGCCTTGAATACAACATAGGTGTAAGGGGTTTATATGAAAATTTTAGCAATCATTGTGGCAGTATCAGCAACCTTTTTAATCCAATGGCACAGTATGGGCTTTTGGACTTCTCAAACGGGGTCTGTTGGCATCGTATGGTCTATTGCTTTTGAAATCGCAGTGCTTTGGCTTTGGTGGCAAGATAAAATTTGGCTTAGACTAACAGGCTTGGCGGGTACAGTGGTTTTGTTATCGGCTTCTTTGTACATGGTGTCTCAACCCGTGGTGGATTCTTATTTTGCTGCCCATACAGGAGCCAAGCAAGAAGCTATGTTAAATGCGCGACTTGCTGATTTAAAGGCAGACAAGGATAAGCTATATTCACTTGCGGATAAGCGTTCGGGTTGGAAAAATGATATTAATGTGACGGATAAAAAGATTGAAGGTATTTATGCGGAATTAGATGCGATTGCCACGGGTGATGTAGTCGAGGTAAACGGCAAGTCGGCAATCTTGTTGGCTGTAGAGATACTGGCTATGGTTATCATAGCTATAGCGCAGGTCGTGGCGATCCGTTACTTAAGCGGGGAATATCATGCTAAACGTGCTCTTGGAAATGCGCCTATCCCAACGAAGGAAGCGTCCGTGGCAAAGAAGGTTCGGGCACCGCGAAAAACAGCCAAGAAAAAAATTGCCGAAACTTCAAATACGTTGGATAGTGGCGCAGTTCAAGCCACCAAGCCTTTGTTGTCTGTAGTTGGTGAAGAGGGTACGCTTAGACTGTGGCTTGAGTCATACATTGAACAGCAAGGTAGCATTAGGCGCGTGTCTGATAACCTTGGCATAGACCGCCGCGAAGTGGGCTACGCTAGGAACAAATCGGGTCGCGCTGCAAAAGAAGAGACATGGTTAGTTATTAAGTCCGCGATGGAATCGCAAGAGGTTATGAATGAGAGAAAACACGCAGCGTGAGCATCATATGGGTACTAGGCTACAAGATGTAATCGACACCAAGACGCATCGAATATTTCCATCAGCTACAATTCGTACCACGCCAGAGGGTGAGGGATACCTTTTAGAAGATAATATCATTTACCCTTCGTTTTACTTTCAATTTAAACCAATTTAGATGTACAGAACAAAACTCCATTATTTAGTTGCTTTTGCCGTGGTCGTTGCTTTTGTTTTAGCACTGCCAAACGGCAGGACGGCATTGGTGGATTGGCTCAACTTCGGATGGAAAGACACCCTTGCTTACTCAAAATCCAGTGTTCTCGCAGCTAAGGGCAAGGTTAGTAACTTTGGCACAGCCTTTGTGGAGGGTGAGTCTCGCAACAAAGAGTGGAGGGGCACGGACTCTTGGGTGCGCTATATCTCGCCAGGCACTTCTTACTCCGATGTATGGCCTATCACTATTATTCGTTGGGTTGATGGTGATACCGTTGATGTGGTTTACAATCAAAAGAATGTGCGCATTAGGCTTTTGGGCGTGGATACGTTTGAAACCAAGGATGGCCCCAAGATGCGCAAAGACGCAGCTACATTTAATAGGTCGCCCATCAGTCTTGCCCGACTTGGCATGAGTGCAAAGAGAGCCGCAGAGAAGATGATGCCGCCAAGATCAGCGGCAGGCATTTCATTTGACGGTGCCCGACCAACTACAGACCGTTATGGTCGCACACTAGCTTATATTCATCATAAAGATGGCATCGTTCTTAACGAGGCTCTTGTTAAAAGTGGGTATGCTCGCGTGTGGGGCGTAAACAGTAAAAACACTATTGTTTACAAGGCTCTTGAGGCCAAGTCCAAGTTTAATAAGAAAGGTATTTGGAAGTACCTCTAGCCATCCCTTCGTAAAACGCACCGAGCTTGGTGCTTACGTGCCTCTTTAATGTCGTCTAGCTAAACCAATTATTAATGGTTGGTACATCGCACAGGTTCACTTGGGGCATGTCCGTTAGCCTCGTTCTTTTATTGCTTAAAATTGCAAAAAACATGTGATGGCGTAATGTTCGTGGGGCCTGTTGGCTTGTACTACATCTTGTTAAGATGTATTGCAGTTGCATAAACTGTAATAAAATGTTAAGGTTCGGTGATATATGAGTGAGAAAAGAAAACAAAAGACAGTTACATTTTCGGGTGAATTAGGTGAAGAGTTGGAGCAGATACGTGCGTACTGCGCTGATAATCAACTTAGTCTGCCTGGTACTCTAGTGAAACTAGGGCTAAAGTTTATAGAAGGCAGAGGTGGTATTTTCGATGAAACAAGTAACAAAAAAGACAGCGGAAAAGATACTTGACCAATCTATACCAGAGGACATGCTTGAAGATGGCAATATGGTTTCTTATGCGACCATTCAGAAGCTAAGAAGAGTAGGCCATGAACCAAAGCGCAAGCTTATTGTGTCACATCATATTAAGGGCGGCACAGGCAAGACCACTTTCGCAACCACTATGGCGGTAGGTTTAGCGAGCAAGGGGTGGAAGGTTCTATTAATCGACACCGACCCTTCGGGGAACTCTACCGCTGCACTCCGACACTCACGCGAGGATACAGAAAGAACACTTTTTGACATATTCAAAGAAGAATGCACGTTTGACGAAGCGGCGGTGCGCTCCATTGAGGGGTTGCCGCTAGACCTTATTCCTTGTAACGGCTCTTTTTTGAGTGCTGCTATGTGGATGACTCTACAGAATGGTTCAGACATTTTCTTACGCCGATTGTTGAATACAGACGATTGCGCAGACTATGATTTCATCGTGGTTGACTCAACGCCTGGGTGGAGCGTTATGCATGCAAACACATATATGGTTGCAGAGCAGGTTGTCGTACCCGTGGTGCCAGAATACTTTTCAGTAGGTGATATTGAGCTATTGAAAACATGTGTGGCTAAGCTATTGAAGGATTACGACCTGCCCGTGCCTAGCATTCACATCATACCTAACAACTTCAATCTACGGCTTGATGTTCACCGTGACGCATTGCAGATCATGGATGATGACAACTTACCCTATGCGCTAGATAGCTTGGGTAAGATAACAATACCGCAGGATGCACAGCTTAAAACTATTGGCGCTGATGTTGAGCCTTTCATTATCGTCAAGAAAAGTAGGGCGCGTAAACCTCTTGAACGGCTAATTACATTTTTAGAGAAGGAATGCTATGGCGAATAACAGGGAACAAAAAGGTAATAAATCAGTGGCTTTTTTAGACACTGCTATAAAGGGTACAAGAACCCAAATTGTTGAAGAGCAGCCTAAGATTTTTGAGGAAGTATTAGCAAGTGGGAAAGAGGTGAAGATTGACGTTTCCTTAATAAAGCCCCACAAACTAAACCCGCGTACTGTAATAGTGGATGAAGAGTTGCAAGAGTTGGCTGAATCTATGGTTACAGATGGTCAAATCCGACCATTGATTGTGATGAAGGATAAGGCGGCGAAGAACTCATACATTCTACTTGCAGGCGAACGCCGTTGGACTGCAAATAACAAATTCAACCGTTGGAAAGAAATGACTTGCGTGATCACTGAATGTAAAAATGAATACGCAGAGCTTTCTTTGCTTTTTGCCGATAATATACAGAAGGAACTTGAGTATATTGGTAAGGCGGCAACGGCTAAGGCTTTACTCGAAAGTGATGGTTGGGATATTGAGTCTATTGGCGGTCTTCCCATGATTGGATCAACTCAATCAGCGCGGGATTTACTTCTTTTCTCTCAATTCCCTAAAAGAGTGCGCGATGCAGCCGCTAAATCTGAAAGGTTCGGTACGGGAATTGCCAAGCATGTTTCACAAATCTTGAAACACGGCAAAGCAGCGGAACCGAAGGTTATTAAGATGTTGAAGCGCGGTGCCTTGATGGTGGAGTATGAAGCTCTACTTACTCGCCTAAATAGCAGTGGTGAGACTACGGCACGTAAGAATGCCGTGCAGCCTCTATTCTCTGTAGGCGAAGCATCTTACGGTACACTTCGTAATACTCATTCTGGCATGAAGTTGGAATTTGAATGCAGTGAGGAATTGGTAAGCGCAGCTTCATTGCTGCTAAAAGAATTTCTTACGGAAAAAGAGGCAGAGCTTGCGAAGTGGGGCGAGATTAGGGCGGCAAAAAGAAAAAGGAAGAAGTGAACAATGAAACTAGGCAAGCGGTACATTGGCATAGGTAGAGGGCCACTTTGGTTTCCCGAACCACCCGAAGCTTACGGGGTAGCTAAAAGCAATCTCGAATTACCCTTGTGGGCAGATGGTGCCCTTGGCTATTATTTTGATGGTCAGTTCTTTGCTGTGTACCATGAAGGCGATTGGTTTGATGGTATGGCTGATGGTGAGGGTTGGTCTGGTTACGCTCTTCCCCGCTTGCTGCACACTAAGCTTTCCACATTGGATGAAGAGGCTGTTTTGCTGTGCAAAGAAAACGGTGTGTGGCAGTGCTATAAAGGCAGGACGGAAGCGGTTGGTGCGTGGATGGAGCTGCACGTACATAAAACCGAACATGGTGCGTCAGAGCTTGTTAAAGATATATTCCCGTTTCCTAAGCCATCTTTAGATGGTATTGAACAAGAGCTTAGTAAGTTAAGCGCCCAAAAAAACAGGCTCATTCTATGGCTTAATAACGTGAGAACTAACCTCACTTAAAAGTATTGGTTTCTTCGTTTGTTTGTGGTATATTAATAACGCAAATAAACGGAGGTGCTTATGCACAGAAACTTAACAACAATCTTATCACTTGGCTTAATCCTCTTTGCCAATATTGCCTACGGGCAGGGCATTAATGTACGGTCATACATCAATCAGCAGAATTGCGACCAAATACTTGATAAAGGTTACTATCAGCTTTGTTACGACTATAAGGCGAAAGGTTCAAGGTATGCCGCCTACACGCTTGATGGTGACAAGGTGAACGCAGTCAACATAAAAAAACGTCCAAGATTTTATCCCGACAAAGCCATTCCGCGCCAATACCGCACTAAATCCTCTGACTTCACGCACAATAAATTTCACGCGGATCGCGGGCATCTTGTGCCCGATGGATCTCAAGACCACACTCAAAAATCGCTTAATTCTGTTTACTCAATGGCGAACATTATTCCCCAATACTCTCAAATTAATCGTAGGACATGGGTTAAGGCAGAGAAGTACGAGCGTTTGGTTGCTACCAAGCTTGGGCAGGTCAATGTAATCGTTGGTGTGGAATATGGCTCTTATGCGAAACGACTGCGTAAGTCTGGTATAGCTTACCCCGAAGCATTTTGGAAAATGATATATGACAACAACGGGTTTGAGCGTTGCTTTTACTACAAGAACGATAGTCGAGCCAAAATTAAAGGCGATAAGCTGAAAGATCATCTGATTGATTGCGGTAAGCTACGGTAATGCAGGGCTTCATTTTAAAATTGGCATATTTTCGGATTTCGGTTATCTTGCCTTCAAAATGAGGTGCTACGCAATATGAGAAACATATCGGCAATAATTATGCTATCAGCCATGCCTATGATTGCCCAAGCGGGTGAGTGGCATCCCGTAGCATACATTGCTTATGACCGTGGGGGTGAAACACTCACTGCGGTAGATGTTGTTTCGGTCAGCGGAAGGGCCGCACTAGGCCTTACAGCGGACGTTAAATGCGGCAGCGGTGTCACCACTAGGCTTGGGTGCTTACATGCCCGTTACAGCGCACACAGTAGGCACAGATGGTACAGTTTATAATGAGGGGGGTTCCTTCGGGATTACCCTCTACGCATACTAAATAACGAATTAAACTAAAGGAGGGGAATACGATGAATATACTTAAACTAGGCATGGTGTGTGCCGTGGCAATCGGAATTACAGCTTGTGGCGGCGGTAGCGGTAGCACAGGGGGTGTAGGCACTCCTACTTCATCGCCAACAACTAGCTTGTTCGTTCACGTTAAAGACATTCAAGGTCAATACTTGGCGGGTACGGATATTTATTATGGGGGTGATGGTAAGCATGCTGTAACAACTAACAGTGGGGCAATTAGGTTCGGGAGCTTTCTAGGTGTGCCAGAAGGCTCCTATGAGGTTCATGCCGAGGTCGCAGACGGGTTTAAGGTTAGTATGTATGGTGCCGAAACATCTACTACTACACCAAGTACATCCATTGATATTGGTTGGCCTTATTATAATGGCTTAGCAGGCAAAGTTAGCATAGGTGTGCCCGTAACAGGCGGTAACGGAACAACTGTGGTTGCAAGACTTGTAACCGACAAAGGTGCTTTCCAAGCAAGTGTAGTAGGTGGCATTGCTCACATTCCATTGTACGACTACAAGCCTGGTTCAACTGTCACGGGTACGTTACTGATCGCGCAAGGTGTTGCCAACACAACAGCAGTAGCTAACACGGCTGCGGGTTTTGCAGAGGTTGTGGACTTAGGGCAGCAAACATTCACAGCAGGCACATTGGGCGCGTTAGTCACAATCCCTCAATATTCATTCCCCGTTACACTTGCAGCGGCACCCGTTGCGCCTTTGTTGACCACTGTGAATAGTGTTACACCACCCGTAGGCATGGATGTTGTTTACACAGAGTTCGGTGGTGCAAGCTTGGCAGCAGCAGGCTTTGCGATCCCGCTACCAGACGACCTTTATGCAGCGAACATGAAAAGACCTTTTTATATTGTAGAAGGGCATGATAAAGTAAACAAAACAACTTGGACGAAACGGGCAGCGTGGGCAGCAATCGACACGGTTATGAATGTAACATCTAAATTCACAGCGCCGCCGCAAGCAACAAGCCAAAGTGGTAACACTATCACTTGGTCTAGTGCAACTTCATCAAGCCCCATTGACATTACAACTGTGGAAATTATTGATAACACAAATTGGGTTGTATGGAGGGCAGCTTTCAAGGGTGATATTAACACCTGGACGCTGCCAACGGCACCAACCCTACCCGCAGGTAATTACACGCTAAGGATTCTTTCAATCCTCGCACCTACACTTACCATTGAAGAGTTTGTGGCAGACAATTACCCGCCTAACACTCCCTTGGAATACACTACTGCTTACGGCATTCCTTATACCCCGTGATTGATAGTGATGTGATGTACGTGAGAAATGAGCCTGTCGAAGTGTCTAGTGGCATTGACTACTCCAATCAAACAAAGGTTACATTGTCCAATCAGCGGGTGAGTGCAACAGAGAGTGTTTGGGTGGTTGATGTGGTGCCGTAGCTTACCGATTCTAAGCTTGCGCAAATCACAAGAAAGGGAGCCAAATGGCTCCTTTTTTTTTGGGCAAGGCAAAAAAAATACCCCCAAACCGAAAGCGGCTTGAGGGTAAGTCTTTTATTCATCCACCACTGCAACAGGCAATGACGATTCCGACATTTTATCAATAGCCGAATCATCACGTACTTGTACAAGTTGTGAGATAGGGAAGCCTGCGAAAACGCCTGCTTTGAAGATAACACCCTCAGACCCAATACCATTTGACTGATATGTGAATCCTGGACGCGCTCTTGCACCAGGTTCTAGCGCCAACCAAGGATGTTTAAAACATGCCTCTTCATGGTTGATGTGGTTTTCATGCTCATTGAAACAAGGGCATGCACCTGCATCGGCTAATACTTCGGGGTTTACCACGAATGCCTTAGCGTGAACTAAGAATATTCTGCTTTCCATAGACAGTTTTTCAAAGTCGAGTGTTGAAGGCAATCGGCGTGAAAGCCCATGACGTTCAAACTCTTCAATGAAATCTGGCATAGTTGGATAATACTCTTCACCTACCCAATCAAGTAGGTGAGTGACACCCTCACGCTCAAACATTGTTACACCGACCTTTTTAATATCCGCTTCATCAACGGGTACTACGGGGTCGCTGTAGAAGTTGGTCAAAGGCTCGCCGCCTATGCCAAGCTTCGTTTCAGCATATACACCACCTGTTTTGCGGCTACCACAACCGCGAACCACACTCATTTCGCACCGCCTGCAATTGCCAAGGTTTCATTTAGAGAAGCCAACAATTTTTTATCTTTCTTTGGATCAAGCATTGAAGCAGCTTGATTCAGAAGATTGAGCACAGTGATGCGGTCAGAGAACAAAGCAGGGGGAAGGTTGCCAATCACATCTTTCAATGCGCTTGTGCTTTCCAATAATCCACGAACCTCTTTGTCCGTAGATGCTTCGCCTTCACTTGCTTGCAAAAGCATTGATGCTTGGGTTTTTGCATCGAAACGCATGAGCTTTTTCGCCGTTGTTTGGCTTACTTCGCCCGTTTGCACCATGTATGTTGCAGTAGCGCAAAGTTTCTCATGCATTTTTTCAAATGGTTTCAATTTCGTCAACGGCAAACCCGTTTTTACAGAAATTTCAGCCAAATCAAAATTGCCTTTACGGAGTTTGCAGTATGCCGCAAATTCCGCTGCATGATTGCGTGAACGGCAAGCGTTCGTAGCAATCGTTACAGCAGGCGATAATGATTCAAATATCAATGCAGGTATGTTTTTGATTCCCAATACAGAAGCGGCTTTAAGGCGGCGTAAACCATCCTTAACAATAGCTCCATTGCCATCAATAATGATAGGCTTAAGAACACCACTTACACCCACACTCGCAACAAGGTCGCGGTTAGGGGCAGTTGATTCAACCTGGCTTGCGTATGCTTCAACTTCTACATACTCAAATTTAGGTGTCGCATTTTCCATTTCGGGGAAAAGGAAATTTTGTTTTTTAGTTTCTACTACGTTAGTTGCTGCCATTGTTTTTCTCCATTGCCATGAAGGGTTTAGAGAAAAACACCCCATAGGGATAGATTTCTCTAAATCCCTACGGGCTTTCAGTTAATTGTATGCTGTCATGTTAAGCAATTGCTTATACGTGACGGTCATAATGTGTTCGTATCATTTAAAAATATCGCTGTCAAACATTCAAAAAAAATACCCCCTGCATAAATGCAAGAGGTATCGTTTTATTATACTGCGGCAACCCCGCCCGATAGTATCAGACCAAGTGCCTCGATAGCAGAGCGATGACGACCAAACTTTCTTTTGGAAAGAAACGTCTGTGTGCCCACTACTGATTTATCATAGATACGCGCCACGTATTCACCCGCATCGCTATCTAATGTTACTGCATATTGACGTTTCTTATAGTCGAATACGCAATACCCTTCATCTTCAAGTGCCGATGTGGTCACTTCCAATAAGCGATTGCGCTTGGTCACTCTCCAATAACCATCCTTGCGGCCTTCGACATTTATGTGTCCGTCAATTTCGCCGTTCAAAATACATTGCTCAATCCTCTGTATTTCAGAAGGCTCAATGGCTTGAGAAACGGCCCAATAGCTGTATGAAACCATTTTACCCCCAATAGGCATACGCTTAATATAGGGGTCATCAATGTTGGCTGCATCCTGCTCCATTTCACTCATGTTTCGGCGCATGGCGCTCGAATCAATTGCATCTACGCCATTCTTATGGTCAAGAACTTTGCCACCACCAGAAACCCTATAATCACCATAAGGGCTTGCGAGGTCACGTAGTTCTATAGTGCTACCTTTCTCAAGGTAGTGTACCAATCGTTGTTCGTACTCTTTGTTGTTTTTTGCATCATAAAGCATTGTCATCATTAGCTCTAATCCTAGCGTCCTTTGACGCATCTTTAGGTCATAGATAATGTTGCTTACGCGCTGCATATTTAGTTCATTCATTTTGTTTTCTCCATTGCCTATCAAGGGTTCAGAGAAAACACCCCAAAGGATATTTATTCTAAATCCCTTGGGCTTTCAGTTAATTTTTTATGCGTCTGATCCAAGCAAGAGCTTGTCATCAAAACAGTCATAAGTTTTTCATATCACCAATGAACTGCACTTGCAAACGGGCAAAAAAAAATACCCTGCATCAATAGCAATCATACTGGGAAAGTTCATTGATCAAGGAGAACCATTTACAACAGCCGACATTTTTGACTTTATACAAAATACGTTGCTTAGCTTTTTATACTTCTCTTTTTTGCTCTTTCTTTTTTTTGACTATGCGTATAATGGGTGGTTTGTTTATGCGTCTGGAGATGAAGGTTTAAAGGGCGTGAAATCTAAAGCTAATGCAAATATGGTTCGGGCTGAACCAAAGGAGTAGCATATTGCACTTTCCCAATAGGAGTAACGCATTCCCATGACCCAAGATGAACTAAAAAAGATTCTAAAGTACCACCCCAAGAATGGGCTATTCACTTGGACATCGCTCGCTGGCCGCAGATGTGTTCCTGGAGCTATTGCGGGGCACACCAAAGCAAACGGGGAAGTTGTCATAACTATCGACGGGAAAAAGTATTATGCACATCGACTCGCATGGCTGTATCAAACAGGGAAAGAGTCAGCTTTGTTGATTGCCCGCAAGAATAACAACAAGAGCAATAAATGGTCTGACTTAACTGAAAGAACAGCATCTCAAAGGGCTGAGCTTAGAGCCGAAAGAAAAGACTCTAAGCATCGCGGTATATCTTTTCACAAAGCATCGGAAAAGTGGATTGCATATTACAAAAACAAGCATTTAGGGAGCTTTCCAACACAACGGCTTGCTGAAGAATGCGCAGTCAACGCCAGGCATAAGTGTTGACATCCTCCCCACGAATAAATTCAAGCCGATAAACAAAGGTGTTGAAACATCGCGAGCATTTTTCACAATTACCCAAGGGACTCTACATTAACCTTTTCGTGCATAAACACGCAAAAAAATACCCTCTCGCAAAAAGCCAGAGGGTACGTTTTTATTTAGCTAAGATAGCCTTTATTGTTTCACAAGCATTAAGCTTAGAGTGTACAGTAGAGTCGATGAAGCTTTTACCATCAGTCATACTTGCACCTTCTTTCACATCATACTTGTGTGATTCATACTCGCCAAAAGGCGCATTAAGCGACACTTGATACAAATGCAGCTTGTGAACAAATACAACATACTCATTGGACTCTAGTTCAGCAGCGTATGCCTGAGCTAACTGTTCACGCAGTTCGTGCGTGATCGCGTCCAATGGTGTTTCATCCATCAACTTAACGGCTTCCCCATACTTTATAAAGCCATCGTCTTCTTCAACAGCCAATAACATGCAATCGTTAAACAATGCTTTGCCAACGTGCTTGCGCAGGTCGAACTTATCAACACCGTTAAAGATGTACATAGTATTATCGTCTGTGAAATCTTCTACACCCAAAGCAGAAACCGCAGTTAAAATTGGTTCTTCATTCGGGTATTTGACTAGCACATTGGTTGCAAAGCTTGCATAATTAAACCAATGGATAGTTGAGTAATCAAAATCCTGGCCTTCGTTAAACAAGAGTGCGTCCACGTTGTTAAGGTATGAAAAGCGTTCCCCTTCGTCATCAATGACTAAGGTAGGATTTGTTGTATCCGCTTTCAGTGTTCCTAACTCTTTCAGTGAAAGTTTTAGTAACACTTCTTCCTTTGTCGGTGAATCGTCAAAAATAGGCACATACTCTTCTTTTGCCTTGCGCCAAACAATCGTAGCGTTATGCACCATGCCTTCCTCGTAATTCTGCTTAGTACCCTTGCTGACATAGGCGAAAAAAGCACCGTGGTCGGACAACAAAAGACATTTTGCGTGTTCCTTGCGGAAATCAACGCTTGCAGGCTTAACCTCACCATCAGGAAAAGTAAACTCAACATCCAAGAAATCAAAAGATTTTATAGCGCCATTCTCACCATAAGAGGGGTCGAATTGTCGCCAGAAATCAAAATGCTCTTGCAAGTTTGCTTTGCCATTATGCCAAGCTGATAACTCCTGTTCATCATCAATAGGGGAAATGAACTCGCCTGTTTCCAAGTCGATTTCAACAGCAATGTTTGGTGAGGTAAGAAACCCTACCTTGCGGATCACGTTGCCTTCACGGTCAACTTTGCCGTTAAGGTAGTCTGCATCAGCAGCACCCATTGCAGTTAAAAACTCGATTGCACTTATAGCAGCTTCATTACCGAGCTTCGCCGTCTTAATGACGAAATCCATCGCGTCATGGTCGGATTCAAAAACGGCAGCTTCGTCCATTCTCTCAATTCGCCAATCATCCTCGATGCCAATGCAGCTCGATACGAACCAACCTTGCGAACGAGCCGTTGAATCATCTTCCTCATTAAATTCTACTTCTTTATTTTGCATTTTACTCTCCATTGCACGAAGGAAATAGAGAATACCCCACAAGGATATTTTCTATCCCTACGGGCTTTCGTTTAGTTGTATGTACTGATTCAAGCAGGGCTTGTAATCAAGTAATCATAGGTTGTTCATATCACCGTAGAATGCCAATATCAAGCGCATTAATTATCTTTTACTGTAATGGGTATAGTTAGTGATGAATGCGGCACATGCGCTTTGTGAGAACCTGGCTGAATTAGGTAGCTCTACACCAAAACTGTCTGCGACCCTTGATGCGTATTCTAGCTGCCTTGCTGTCGGAGGGGTTGGCTTAGCATCCACTAAGGTAAAGTCTGCTAATTCAACTTTGTTGTCGCTGATAAATTGGCAGCAAGCAGTATCCGATTCGTATATTTCATACGGAGGGTCTATATGTAATATTTCACCTATTTTTCGTGCGTAAGCTAGGGATAAAGGGCCAGGTTTCATTGCTCACCTCTCTTTACTGTTTTAAATATGGTGAGCAGATAAGCTTATGTTTCAACCCTCATTTTAAGCTTCGGTAGCAATTGGCAGAGATTGGCAGAGATTGGCACCGTTTAGGGCAGGTATTTTTAGCATCTTCTTTCCCTTGTCTTGGCACCGTTCACAAGGCCATACGGCCTTGTGAGAAAGTTATCCACAGCTTTGTCACAATCGGGGAAATTTTTTTTGAGCGCCCATTTTATCAAATTGCATGCCTGCTTAATGTTTAGGCAGCGGTGTTTTTGAGGTAGTCTTTTTTGCCGATAATTTTTTAATGCACTTAGGGCAGTTAATCGCGTCTATGGCTAAATGTTTTTTAGTTGCAAATCGAAACCACTGAATGAGGCGAATCTTTCTGCCGAGCCTCGCACCGACTCATATGCTCTATCCGTGCTGATCCATCGTCTTCCTAACTCTTCGGCTGCAAGCCCCTCTGTATTGCTTCCTGCAAATGGTATGGCAACCAAGTCATCTTTTTCACTTAAGAACTCAATCAAGAATCGTGCAAGGGCCAATGGGGAAGGTGCCCCGTGTGTGGGCAACCCCAATGCTAAAGTCTTCTTTTTGTACTCTGCTTGTGATTTACTTCAACGATGTTCAAATCGAATAGAAATATTGTTTATTCCAACAAATATCATGTTGTTTGGTGCCCGAAATATAGGCGTAAGGTTTTGGTTGATAATGTTGAGATTCGCTTAAAAGAAATCATTCAAGATGTGTGCAACGAATTGGAAGCCGACCTGCTTGAAATTGAATGCGATAGAGACCATGTACATTTATTAGTTGAAGTTGATCCTCAATTTGGTATTCATCGTCTGGTCAAGCGCATGAAAGGTGTAAGTAGTCGAATTCTTCGTCAGGAGTTCCACTCGTTAAAAACTCGCTTGCCAACACTTTGGACAAACTCTTATTTCTGTGCAACTACAGGTGGCGCACCGATTGAAAAGATAAAAGAGTACATTCAAAATCAAAAGGTCAGCAATCGCGCATGATTATTCGCAAGGGTATGAAGTACAGACTTGAACCAAGCGCAGCTCAAAGAGCTGATATGGTCATGTTTGCAGGTCATAATCGTGCTGTTTGGAATAAGGCTCTTGCACTCACAAAAGATAGGCTAGAACGAAAAGTTCCTATCGTGTGGCGACACGAACTAGAATGGAATTTAACGCATATTTGGAAAAAATCCGAAGAGATGTCATGGTTAAACGAAGCACCAAGCCAATCACTACAACAAACCCTTAAACAGTTTGACCGTGCAATCCGTGATTGCTTCGACAAGAATCAGCCCCATAAACGCATGCCACGTTTCAAAAAGAAGGGTGTGAAAGATTCGTTTGTGTTTCCACAAGGAATCTCGGTTGAAGCCAACCGCATCAAACTGCCAAAGCTTGGCTGGCTAAAGTTTCGTAAGTCGCGTGAGCTTGAAGGAAAACTGAAATCAGCCACCGTTACAAAGAATGGCAAACATTGGTATGTATCCATTCTTTGCGAGACTGAAGTTCCTGAACCAGCTCATGCTTCCACAAGTGCCGTTGGCATTGATCGTGGCATCACCATCATGGCTGCTTGCAGCGATGAGCGAGAATATGTCGGAGCCAAAGCATTCAGAAAGCATGAAAAGCAGCTTGCCAAAGCACAACGCTCACTTTCCCGCAAAATGAAGTTTTCAAATAACTGGCAGAAACAAAAGGAGAAGATTCAAACCATTCATTCAAAGATAGCAAACATGCGCCGTGATGCGCTGCATAAAGCTTCAACGGAAATCAGTAATAACCACGCAATGATTATTCTTGAAAAGCTTGGCACATCACGCATGTCCAAATCTGCGAAGGGAAATAGTGAAAAACACGGTAAAAATGTCAAAGCCAAATCAGGCTTAAACAAATCCATCCTCGATGCAGGATGGTCGATGTTTGCAGCCATGCTTGAATACAAACAGGCATGGAAAGGCGGTTTTGTGGAGTATGTGCCTGCGGCATACACGTCACAACGCTGTTCAGCTTGTGGACATACAGCCAAAGCCAACCGTGTTTCTCAATCAAAGTTCAAGTGTGTTGAATGTGGCTATGAAGCCAATGCAGATTTCAACGCAGCAAAGAACATTTTAGAATCATGGCGGCAGGACATTGCCGTTTCAGCCTGTGGAGTGGATGCAATAGCAACCACAATGAAGCAGGAGCCTGCATTAGCATCATGCTAATCGAATCCCCTGAATTTATTCATGGGGAGGATGTCAATCTCTATCTTCTGACCCCTTATATTCACCCTCGTTGCTTCAGCATAAATAATAAAAATAATTCCTCCAATAACGACCATCACATTTACCATAACCCCCACTACATCAAGCAGAGTGTCGCTGTAAAAAGGAAGCTCCCTCAAATCAAGCCCATGTATCAATAGTAGAATTGAAGGTAAAACAGTAACAGGTAAGATCAACGTCACCGCATAAGGTATATCACAAGTGATATTGGCATAATTTATACGAAGAAGGCCTCCCGCCCACAAAACAGAGCTTATACCCATCGTCCACAGGCTAAGCTCAGGCGATACGTTTTCCCGTAAACTAAACAATAAAAAGGTTAACATAGGTAGTAAAAACACAGCCCTCACAAGCGATAGCTCGTTACCCACTAGCGGAGATGCACTTGCAACCTTCTTTTCACCCCCTCTTTCAACAGTGCTATTTTTTTTAATCAAAGAATAAACAAAATTCATCTTTTCTTTAAAACCCTTGTCAGCCGCTAAACATTCATACATCATCACATAATCTCGATCATGTATTTTAAGCAGATACTTCGCAAAAGCGGGTGAATGTTCTTTTAAATGTTTTACATAATCATCATTCTCTTTTTTAAATGGCGAAACTGAAATTAGGGTAAAAAATCGAAATGTCGTATACACGCAGCCACATAGTACAGTAAGTTTTATTAAGATACCTAGCGCACCGTCTGCTTCAATCCCGAAAAAATCAAAAAATAAACCAAGGGAAACTGCAACACTCAGTGGAATGAGCAAATACAGGAGCAAAGCCTCCCCATAATAATGAAACTTAAACATAAGAATGTCTTGCATTCTAGGGGGCTCACCCAACTCACCATCTTCAATCTTCATATCACCTTCTCCACGCCTGCGCCATTAAAAACCCTATGCAGAATATCACTACAAACTCAACCAAAACTACTTCTATAAACGCCTGTATAAACGCATGAATCCTGTAGAGAAGCTTTTGTACATAGGCAGCAGAGGCATGGGTGCACTGGAGTTTATCATCACTCCAAGTGAGTGCTTGCTGTATATCAAGATGAAGATGCTGTATTCCAGAAAACTCTTGGGTCACTGCTGATTCCCATCATCGTGAGATGTGTTGTTGTGCGCTTGGAAAATTTCAATGAGACTATTAACGTAAGCCTCTAGTTGAACCGTTTCTTTTCTGTCATAAGGCATTGTTTCAAACAATAATCGCACTGCTTGCTGCCCGACCTCATCTGCTGTTGAGAGGGTTTGCCCTGCAACTTGCATAGAATAACCAAAAGATTGGGCACCCACATTTAATTTAGTATTTACTGATTTCAGCTTGGGTTCAGCCATGATTTCACTCTCCTTTTTCCATGTTTGCATTTGTAATTTCTTCGTTTTCAGCAAAAGCTGTTTTCTTCTCACGCTCTAACTTTCTCTTACTTTCCGCCATCTTTATCACCGCCTTTATGATTGAGTCTCTCGTGTTATAATTCAAGCTTATCTTGTCCTTGATCTTCTTTATCGCGGCACCTTTAGCTATCTCATCTTCCCTATCTTTCTCCAGCTCCCTTAGCTGGTCATATTCGTAATTTGTTAAAACCCCGTCCTTCAGCGCATCTTGACTCTCATCAGCCACATACTTGTAATCTGAAATTTCACTGTAGTCAGCAGTAGATGCTTCGCTTCTATATACAAGCCAAAAGATAAATCCAGATATTATTATTCCCAAAACTAAAACAGCAGTAGCAGCAAGTTCAAGTTTAGGACTACTATCACCACGCATAATTTCTGCCCATTGTTATTCTCCTCTTTTTCTTAAAATTTCAATTTATCTGGTCGTAATATTTTGAAAACTCTGTCCTCAAGCCTCCAATCCTTTTAACATCAAATAATCTCCCAAAACTTCAATGCCGCATTCTTTCGCGAGCTTTTGTTGAGCTGCCTTTAGAGCAGCTCCAGACAAAACAATCCAGTCTTTTGGAATATCAACACAATTACCCGTTGCCTCTTCAAGAATAATCTCTTCAAGTGAACCGTTAAACGTTTTTGAAAATGTAACTAAAGAACCGTTCGGATTGAATTTAAGCTGAACATCTAAGTTTCCGCCTGCATATTCAAATGATGTTGCGATTGAGTCTCTCATGTTATCACCCTTTTAAACTATATTACTTGATCTGCCTTGTATGCTTTAATCCAATTATGTCGAAAACATCCTTAATTCGCAACAAAAGTAAAATTGAATTTTATACAAAGTGGCATAAGAAGCATTTTACACTATAACGGCATTATGTCAAATGATGCTAGTATAATACTTTTTACCATCAACTTCCTATAATGCTAAAAATACGTTATTTAACTAAGCCTAGTGAAAACCTAGCCTACAACCTCCTATAATACCTATTATAGGAGGTTGTATTGTGTCATAATATGGAATTAGTGAAAAACACCGCTTGACCAAACATCCCTGTATGTTATGATATGGTAAGTTGGCGGTAAAAAGCATCTAAAATTAGATTGGTGCAAAAGAGGCAGTTGTGATTATCAATGAATACTAACCTAATGTTAGGTTTTGTATAAAAGGAATAAAATGGAGTATGGATATGAACAGGAAAGAAGTGCTTGAATTAGCAGAGAGTATTCTTAATGAAGCGAGGGTGCACAACAAAACGGAAACTGGTGAAAAATTAGCTAAATGCTGTAGCGAAGCCTTTTATATAGGCTTTGAACAAGTCGCTAAGACAAACATCACACAATCGCAGTTGCGTAGCATTATGATTGAACCCGTGTGCTCCATGCGCAACGGTTATTTTCCTGCGGTTTGGGCTGCATACAGCGCGGGTCGATTCGCCAACGAAAACGGAGACAAATAACATGCAAACAGGGATAGTTAAGCTTGCGCAAGCAATGCAATTCAAGTTTGAAAAAACAAATCCAAAGCAGGTGACTTTCCTCGTCTGACGAACGGGGAACGGACTCATCTTAGCCCAATTTGTAGCATTGAGATCTTGCAGAAGAAACTTGTCGAAGAAAGGCTGGAATTTGATGCCGCTTTAGCCGATTACCTGAACAACCCCAGTGAGACTAACTTTAAAGAAGCGCTGCACGAGGTGGCAGACGAAGCTAATATGTTATGGATGATTTTAGATAATGTAACGACGGGAGAAGTTTATGAATGAAGCCGATGTAGTAATGGAAATAGAAAGTGGCGCAAGTGACAAGGATGTGTGTGTAATGTTCGATATAAGTTTTGGTCAGTTGGATGAAATAATGACGGCTCACAACTATACTAAAGTGGATGACGAGTGGGTATTCAATGATGGGTAATGATTCACGACCTCAGTTTGATATTAGTGAAGGCGATGCTGTCACAATTCGCCTAGGTGAGTCTGAACTTCGGATAAAAGCTGGGATAAACAATGATTGCTTCGAGGTAGTCATACTAAAAGGCGATATGCTTATAACACCCGACTCGCGAAATAAGATGTTGGTGAGGTCAAGTTATGCCTGATATTGGTGTGAAGTGTGCCATCCTCACAGAGGAAGTCGCATCCATGACGCGGGAAGAAAAACAAGTGTTGGTGGCGGAAATAAAGAAAGGTGAGCCTGATGATACACGTTGGTATAATGACGATGACAGGGTGTTTAATCATTTGATTAAAATTGATATGGAGGCGTGCTAGCAATGGATGGTGCTAATTTCAGTGTTAAGGACTCGCTATGAGTAAAATGGGAACAGTGCAGCCTTCTAGCAGACAAGGCTTAATAAAAGATAGCTATTCGCCAAATGGAGTTCTTAAAATCATCTTGCATGAAGATGGTGATATAGGATTTGTAATAACCAAAGGTAGCACCATAGAAGATTTTCAGTCGGTGGACATTACCCTGGCATGTGGGGCTGGTGGTGGCGCATTTGGCAGTGGTGATGTCGTAAAGGCTGTCCATAATTTGATTGCCGCTTGTACCGCCGAAAAAGACAAAAAAGGAGGCTGTAATTAATCATGAGTGAAAATAGTAAATTGATTGTTTATCAAGCAGATAACGGTGCGATTGAACTTAGGTGTGATACGCACCATGAAACCATGTGGGCAAGCCAGAAAGAAATGGCTGAATTATTCAATGTAACACCTCAAAATATCACCACGCATATAAAGCAAATTTTTAAAGATGATGAGCTAGAAGACAAGGCAACGTGTAAAGAATCCTTACAAGTTCGACTTGAAGGAAAAAGACAGGTGAAACGTAGCATGAAGCTATACAATCTGGATGTTATGATTGCTGTTGGTTACCGCGTCAATTCAGTTGTTGGAACCCAGTTTAGAAAATGGGCAACCCAAACCCTCAAACAACATATCACTCAAGGTTACACCATCAATCCCATCCGCATCACAAAAAACTACGAGTCTTTTTTACATGCCGTAGAAGAAGTCAAATCTCTCGCAGAGGATAATCAACAGCTACAAACTGATGATGTGCTGGCGTTGGTTACTGCCTTTGCTCACACATGGTTTTCATTGGAATCTTATGATGAGGATAATCTGCCAACACAAGGTAACAGCCGAAGTAGTATTCAATTAGAAGCAAGTGAGCTTTATCAAGCCGTGGAAGTATTGAAGCAGGATTTAATGGGCAAAGGGCAAGCCACCATGCTATTTGCGCAAGAAAAAAACGAAAGCAGTCTGCAAGGTATTGTAGGTAATATTTATCAATCTGCTTTTGGGGAAGATGTTTATTCTACGCTTGAGGAAAAAGCCTCTAATCTACTCTACTTTATCATAAAGAATCACCCCTTTAATGATGGTAATAAACGCACTGCGGCTTTTGCTTTTGTCTGGTTCTTGCAAAAGTCAGGCATAGATTTTAAAGGCAGGGTTACACCCGAAGCTTTGACATCCATTACTCTGTTGATTGCCGAAAGTAACCCCGCAAGTAAAGAGAGAATGATTGGGCTGGTAATTTTACTGTTTACAGGGAAGGAAAGCTATGAATGAAGTCAGTGCAGTACAGGAAACGAAACCTCTTCAGACCCGCACATCTCACTGCGTGATAGTGTCTATTGTTTTCGGAGTTATTCTCTCTGTGAAAGCGTATGCGGGAATGCAGGATGATGGTGAGCTCAGGGTATATAGCGGGATGATCACTTCCATTTTATTTATTATTACTTTCTACTGTGCAGAAGTCATTGCTAAAATGAGGCTTTTAGAGATTATTGTTTGCTTTAGCAACGGCTTAGTGCCCGTTCTGTGCGGGTCTGTATTTTACAGGATCTATATTGAGACATCACAATTAAGTGATGACGTAATTCTTTCCATTATGATTGACGCAGTTTTTGAAATTGCTCTCTTTTAAATTAAATGATACGAACAGGAATGGCGTTAACATGAACAAAGACATTAACATAAAGCAAAAGGAAGAACGCGAAGCTTTTGAGATATATACACACTGGACACGAATTAAAATGCTGCAAGACCAACTGGTTTTCGTCTTCCTTGGCATACTTATTTCGGTGCCTTTGTCGCTATGGCTTACTGACGGACTTCGGCTTACAGTCGTAGTTTTGTTTATCGCGACAGCTTACGGCGTACGCCTCTGGTTATTTTTGCCAATGGCTCAAGATGAAGCCTCTTATAATTTTTTTAAGAAGGTTGGTTCAATTACCCTAAGCGATGCTAAACATCTTGTTTATGATGAACACTTGCTGGTTAGGTTATGCACAACCAAAAAAACCATGCTTGCATTTGAGAGGCTAAAAACTGTCAGTGTAAAATGGAGTGAAGAATGTTAAACACATCAGGTCTCTACCATATTGGTGAATATTACTTTGAAGACGTTTATTTGATTTGGGGACTTGTCGCATTTTGTTATGTAACAGCGTCGCTTTTCTTTCTGCTGATAACGAACAAAAAAGATATAAAGAAATTGTCTTTAGCCCCGCGAAATGGGGCAGAAAAAGACATGAAAAAAATAATTTTCGGCTATTATAAAAAACACGCCATAACAGCTATTTTGACCATAGTGTTTGTTTTAATATTTTATCCAGGGTTGGTTTTTCTTGCAATGGAGATAGGTGAATCAACAGCCGCAAGGATTAATGCCGTAACGAATCACCCCTTATATGGGACAAAGCTTCCGAGAGGTGAGTACGGCGCGACGAAAGGGGCTGGCTTTATTGACTGCCCCACATTAAACTCAATTGAATACGCAAGGGACACCGATTTAATGACAGAGTGTTTCAGAAGCAGTGTTCTCAAGTATGAACTAGAAAAACTAAAGCTGCGATCAAACGCCCGCTCTGATAAATTTCGTAAAAGCCAGGAATTTGAAACAAGGGCAAACGAAACATCAAAAAAAGTAATTTTTCTACAAGATGAATCGCTAGCTTTAGAATTTATTCAGGCTATCCAAAAAATAGGGTTCATACAGGATAAGAAGCGGTGGAAAGCCGACAAAACCAAGGAATTAACAAAAAGGTCTAATCTTAATGAAGCGGCACATTACTTTACTCAGGTAGATGATAGGTATCGCGCAAAACAATTCCTTATGCAGGATAATTAATCGTGAAAAAACAAAAAAAAGGAGGTTCGCTAAAAATGAACTTAAGTAATTTCAAAGAGAATAAAGTTGTGATTTTTTTTCAGGAAAGTCGTTACGGGCCAATCTCAGCAGTTTTCGGATTGGGCTTGCTACTCTCTTAAAGTCCGCGTCAAAGAAATACATGATTGATGGAAAGATAACGCTTGAGGAATATTCCTGGATTCTCGAAGAAGGGAATGGAGCGGCCAAGCAAGGATTAAAGGATTAAAGGATTAAAGGAGTAACAGAATGCTAGATATATCTATTTATCACGGTACACCACCGACAATCAAAGAGATTGAAGACGAAAAAAGTCGGCTTGAAAAAACACCTTATGAAAAGTTATTAAGCAGCGGACGGTTCGCGTTAATAGCCCTTATAACCACGGTTTTCGCAGCATTCGATTTTTTAGTGGCTTTTTATCGTGACAAGACACTCCTCCCAGAACCAGAAACCTTTTGGCTTCTATTTTTCATAGGACTAACAGTTTTTCTTTTAATATTTTCTAGTCTGGCGAATCTTCTTTATACCAAAAGAATTAAAGGGACATTTACTTCAATGTCGTCTGATGATGTCTGGTTGCTCAATGTCTCTTTGGATGAAGTTCAATCACAGGGCGACTTAGAGCTTATCAAAGGCATGATCAAAGACCCTGTTGTATCCGATTATATCAACCGCATGCCAGATGAGCGTAATTACTTCATTCAAGCTGAACTTGCACAAATCAAGAGCTTAAAAACAAAGAATGAACAGAAAAAAATAGATGAAAAAACCGCTCGCCTAAAAAAAGAAATTTTTGAAGAAAGCTCGAAAGCATAACATGAACCTCATTGAAGCCTGCCAAGCCAGAGCTGAGAAATTTCAGTTTACTATGAAAAAGACTACTTTTCAGCAATACCAAGGGATTTGGCAGGATTTCCTTCTTTATTTAGAAAAGGAATGCAAGCCACCAATTATAAAAGCAGAAGATTTGCGTTTTTCCATCTTTGAGTTTTACTTGTCGGACTATCAAAATAGACCAGCTTCATACAATCAGCGTAGGTCAGCAATTATAACTCTGTTAGAGGCCGTTGAGCTCGATTACGCAGGTATTGAGATACATAAGCTTGGTACATGGGCAAAAGCACTGAAACGGAACCGTGTAAAACAAACCGCTAAACCAAAGCTCTTTATGTCCAAAGAAATGTTAGACGAATCACGAGAAATGATTGCGTTATACACCGAGGAAAAATCAACAAAAGTGCGCAACTTGCTCATGTGGGACATCTTAAATGAAACATGGTTGAGACTTGATGAGCTTCGTTTAATTGACATTGCCGATATTGATTTTAAAAAGAAAACGCTCGGGATTCGTGGCAAAGGCGCTTCGGGTGACAATCAAGGAAATCGCGTTATCAGTAACTACACAACTCTAAGCGATGAGCTTATTGAAGACATTCAAGATTATCTTAATAACTGGAGAGCATCTTGCGATAACGAGACAATCAGACCGATGTTTGAGTTTCCTGCGTCTATTCATAGTGGGCAGCCGTTATTAACAACCAGGCTCCGCAAACGAATAGGGAATAAATCGATCTATCAACCCATATCAAGTGCGATTGAAAAAGCGTGGTGCGAGATAAACTATGATTCAGGGAAAATACCTTCGAGTCATGGCCCACATAGTATCCGTCGTTCTTGTGCAAATATCTTTTATAGAAAAAGGAAAGATATTGTAGCAACAAGTCGAAAGCTGCGACATACGAGCTTAAATGTAACGATGCTTTATCTCGGCATTAATGAAAATGATCTTGTGAAAAATAATGGTTGAGTCAAAGGAATTAGGAGATAAAAATGAACTTCTGGGCGTTTTTAGATAGATTAAAGGAGGATGTGCAATGATTGATTTTGACAAGCTGGTGCACCAGTGTAATAAATTAGTAATATTTTTGTTCGCAATGAGCTTTAGGGATGCGAACGGTGGTGAATCCACGCATCAATACACCAGACTAAAGATTCAATTCATTAGAAAACAAATACGCACCGAACGCATAAAAGCATGCATAAGCATTCCGTTTACACTTTTTTTCACATGGTGGTGCTACTTCACACCACAGACAGTCTTTGTTTATTCCCAGATTACTCAAGGTATATTAGATGAGCCGCTATCTGCTATTATAGGCATGCCCATGATTATGATTATGCTTATGATACCAATGGCACTTGTCGGTCATCTGTTGGGGCTGCTGTTATGGGCAGCGACACGATTTCGGCGAAACAGCAATGTCTTTTAAGGCTACTAAACAGTAATAAGCGCTACTCTGCATTGTTATTTAAAGGAAGTTTAATAGCTTTAATAGTAATTTTTAGAGGGCATGACATGTGAATTAAGCGGACATACTGGCTAGCTACTGGATGAAATTACGGGAAAAGAATGATGGTGATGTTAATTATCTTGGCATCCGTTTTGGGTTCAGCATGGCTAATGGGTTTTGATTTCAATAGAAACGGTGGCATGACATTTATCATATTGGGAGTGCTCTTTGCCTGGACAGTATCTCATGTGGCACACGGTATGAGTTTCGTTCGTAAAAACGCATAATCCTTCCCCTACTGCATGGACGCAGGCGAAAACGACACTTTAAATTGACTAGCAAAATTATCGAGCTATATTGCTAACATGATTAATTTAAACGTAATAAGCATACGGGTGCCAGATCGCGTCTTGGTTTCTGCGCAAAAATCAATCGAACGTCTATCTAAGCAGCGTAAAACCAAAGTTTCGCTTTCCATGTTCGCACTAGAGGCGATAAGACTAGGTTGCACAGGTGAATTGGGCGACCTATCAACGGAACTTGGTGCAGGCCAAGATAGAATATCGACTCAAATCACAAATGAAGATAAAGAAAATATGGCTAATGCAGCTAACGATGTTGGCTTTAGCCGTCCGATGAAATGGGCCGCATGTGCCGTCAATGCATATTGCGAGCAGGTTCTAATGCTATCGCCTTCGGACAGTAGCGACCTGCAAGGTTTAGATGCTTATTACGATAAGGATGCAATGCAAGAGCATGGGCTATCATATCGCCGTGGGCAGCATAGTTTGGCGCGTTCTACATTTGAACACCTTGAGGGTGGGCTAATTGGATTGTGTGAAGCAGGTACGGGCACAGGCAAGGCTTACGCATGTCTTACGGCTGCGGCATCATTCGCTCAAGATAAAAAAACTCCCGTTGTCGTTGCTACATACACAAGAGCCTTGCAAAAACAGTTGCATGAAACATCGCTCATACTGAACAAGGTAAGCTGCGGCAATGCACGGGTGGCAGTGGTTTACGGAAAAAGCAATTATGCTTCACCCTCTCTCGTAAATGAAATGATACATGATAAGGATACAGCTAAGGAAGCGGTTGCGATTCTAAAATCATGGTCAAAAAAAACTCAAACATGGTTGTTGGCAGACCTGGCAGAACTTGTTGATCAAGACTTTCCTATTGAACTGCTTGCTGTATCAGCAGACACTCAAGATGACTTGGAGCTTGCGGCGTACCGTCAATCAATAGAACGCGCTTCGGAGGCTGATGTTGTCATTACCTCTCACCAGATGCTTATTTATGCTATGATGATGAAGAAGGCTAATATCCTTGGCTTCTACCCCGACCATATTGTGATTGATGAAGCACACATGTTTGAAAGCGCGGCAGACACAGTATTAGGAAAGCAGGTAGCTCTTTCTGTGGTTACGTGGGGGTTAAATAGACTCATTGAAATCAAAGGTCGTCATCAAAAAAATATGATTGAATGGAAAAGCAATCTTAAGGCTTTTTCGCAAATGGTCGTGAGCAAGAGCGATGGCGCTGATGTGCTAGAACTAACCTCACGCAACGGTATCAGTGCAGCGGCAAGAGGTGCCAAACCTTTTATTGATAGTCTAGCTGTTGCACCCAAGGTAACAAAAGAGGCTTTGAAAAAAATGAGCAGTATTGAACGCGCTGCTTATGATTCAATTGTAGAAGCAGCGGCATTGTTTGCTGACCTTAAAAAGAGCGTTGCCGCTACAGTACCGCAATACGGGAATGCACATGCGACACTTTCCCCTGTCCTAAAGAATGTGAGGCTGCTGTCTTCATCGAGTTCATTTATAGCAAAAGACATTGAGCGTATTGTGTGGGATAAGATTCGTGGTGCGAGCCTGCTATCTGCAACCCTACTCTTGCCAACAAAAGGCGAGACTGATTCAGCACAGTTTTTTATCAACAGTATAGGGTTAAAGGATAAAGATATAATCGTGGAGCAGCCAATCTTTGAGTCATGGGTTTATGAGAACTTAACTATTTATGCGGCTGACAAAGACCATCCTGTACCAACATCTAGTGAAGTTGAGGGCAACATTGAACGTGAGTCTTGGTTAGATAGTGTTGTAAAAACCATTGAGGACGTTGATAAAAAGCCCGTAAGCGAGACTCACGGCGGCATCATGGTTCTTTGTACATCTTATGCTGATGCACACGCTATAGAGGCTAAATTAAAGCTTAAGAACAGGAAGCTTATTACCTATCGCCGCAACGATGATATGCGACAAATGATTAGCAGTTTTAAAAAGCTTAATGGCAAAGGCGTGATTATAGGGCTTGGTGGGTTTTGGACAGGGGTGGACTTGCCTGGAAACCTTCTCACCGACCTTGTTATCACCCGCTTGCCAATTATGTCTGCATCCGATAAATCGGTTATTTCAAGATATGAATACATTAAAAAGAATATCGGAGGGGGCCAAGCGTTCGCGCAGGTTCTATTGCCCAAGATGGCAATGGTACTACGGCAAGGCATAGGTCGCGTTATCCGTACTCACAACGACCACGGAAGGGTTTATATTACTGACCCCCGTGTTGTAACAAAACCAAATTGGCGGGTAACAAACATCTTACGCAAATATGAACCAATTTTAAATCTAAGCATCAAGGGGGTAAAATGAACGAACACTTATATCCATCGTACATTATCTGTCAGACAGGTATGTTTGATGTACTCAATCACGAAAAACTAGAGCCTGTAGATGAAGGTTCTCGTTGCAGGTTATGCGCTATGCCCATAAGCGAAGGTGTATCTTGTAAGCACATGTCCAAGTCGATGACCAATATCGGTGACATTGCATTACCTCATGCTCCACATGTTTGTAAATACTGTATGACAGTATTGCAGCCTAACGTGGTCAAAGAGGTGCAGGGCTACCAAGATGATAAGTCATTGACCCCCGCCTTGTTTGGCATGCTGTATATCGGCGGCGAAAAACCAAAGGCCGTTCGTGTGACACATGATCAAGCGAATAAGTTTGTACTGAATCCACCCGTACCAAAAGGTACACCGTTCGTATTCATGCGCCGTGTGCATCATGTGCTATCAAACGGTGCGTCAAGGCATTCAGCTTGGATGGCGCGGGTAAGCCTTAATAGCTCAAATTACTACTTACAAATTGGTACGGATGCTTTGCAGGTTGATACGGCAGCGGTTAAGTCAGCTCTTAAGATTTTAAGAAAGGTCGTACAAAACATGGAGACAACCTATCCCTACCCGATTTACGGGGCTGATTTCTTAGTCGGCAAAATTGTACGCGGTGATAAAGGGTTGTTACAACAAGTGGTAAGTCTTTCTGATTACTCACACGACACTATTTTGGTTGCAGCACATTTGATTGAATCAAAAACAACAGCAGGAAAATTAAACGGGAAAACAGGAGCAGTAAAATGAGCGAGAACATCAAGCTAATGGGAACACTTACAACTTTAGCACCAATGATACACATTGACTCTTCGGGAAAGAGTGCGGCAGGCACGGTGCAAACATACTGCATGAAAACGACCATGCCATTCCGCAATGATACAGGTGAACTTGAATTGCGTCAGATTCCGTTTGTGCAAGGCAGTAGCTACCGTGGAAGTATGCGCAACATTATGTCAGAAATCTTGGCGGCAGCAGTTAAAAACGGTGAAGATGGTTTAGACTTAAACACAGCTATGCGTTTGTTTTCTGGTGGACGTATGGAAGCAGGCGTTGCGCATTCACTTGACCAAGCCCGTGATATTCTTGCGCGATGCATAGATTTAAACCTATTTGGTGGCATTGATGGCACAATGTTCAAGAGCAATGTGTCCTTTGATATGCTTTACCCAATCGTTGAAACAACAGTGCAAGCGAAGATTGTTCCAAGCCACTATGCAGATTTAGCGACACCCGAAACAGCGATTGTTGGCGATAAGGTTCGCTCAATGCTGCAACAGTGGGTTAAGCAGGCTCGCCGTGATGAAGTGATGGACGCTGATAAAGATATGATGGTGGCACTGTCAACAGACGGCTACAAAGAAGCCGAAGCATACTTGCTTGAAGGCATCGCCACTCAAGAAAAGAACGCTGATGCGCGAAAAAGCGGCTCTAAAGAGAAGTCCCCGAAAACCATTCAAAAACATTACGCTGAAATCGAGGCAATTCCCGCAGGCGTAAATCTTTTTAGTTCGATTACTGTGAAAGACGTTGATAAGGTCACAATGGGCTTGTTTCTTAAGACCATCCAAAGCTTTTTGAAGTTCCCTTATCTTGCAAGCTCTTCCCGTGCGGGATACGGCAAAGTCGCCGCACGTTATGACATTAAAGTTGGCGATGAAGTAATTAAAGATTTCATTACACAAGATGAATTTGGCGATGCAGTCCTTGATTTGAAAAAATACGGTCAAGATTGTGTAGATGCTTTCGATGCTTGGGCGGGTACTGCAACGCCCACCACATTACAAGTGGTTAGGAAAGCGCCTGCAAAAACTAAGGAGGCATAAAAATGACACCCTTTATAGTTGAGTTGGACATTGTAACGCCCGTCCAAATTCGTGAACACATGATGCTTGATGGTTTGCTTGCTTATTGCAAGCGAACCGCAGGCTCAACCGTTGAAGATGCGCTCAACAACTTGCCTCTTGAAAAAAGAACCAAGGATGGTTCTGATTATTGGGCTGCATCAAGATTTTTTTACAGGCATATCCCTGCAAAGCCAGGTAAACAGCGTAAACACACGCCTTTTGACGAGTTGCGTCAGCACACAAAAAGGAAGGGGTGTGTATCTGCGGCTAAAGGTGTTGATAAGTCATATCTCAACAAGCTTCACTTATCCCATATCACCAAAGCCATTGCGTTTGGTGTTGGTGATGTGGACGAAGTGGACTGCCTACTACAGCAAGTGTCTCATTTTGGTGGCTTGGGTCGCGTAGGCTATGGCAAAGTTATCTCTGCACAAGCTGATGACTTTGATTATGACTATTCAGAGGCCGTGGATGGCATGGTTGTGCGCCCGTTACCGTGCCTTGAGAGCGATGCAGACGCAGTTGCAGGTACTCACCCGCCCTATTGGGATAAATCGTCATGGCGAGCCTCTAAGCTACCTGCTTGCCAAAACCCGAAAGCGATCACTGAAATTCTCAGTGGCATGGATGGAGCTATTTTATGAAACGCTACATTGATATTAAAATGAAAGATGATGATTTCAAAATCATGGGCATGGTTTATTCAAGGCTGCATTTCACCCTGCATGATATGAGCACCAATAAAATTGGGGTTAGCTTTCCGAATGCGACTGCCAAGTGCATAGGCACCACAATACGCTTGCAGTCCGAGGACGAATCGGCACTTAATGCGTTCTACGGTTCTGGCTTTGTGGAGCTTGCAAGCAGGTATTGTGATATTACGCCCATCTTGGATATACCCGACAATGTGAAATACGGCTTGGTGAAGCCCTTTAGAAATAAAAAAAGCCACTGCCATGTTAAACGTCTGATTCGCCGTGGTGCAAACCCCGATGAACTACGTGTGCAGTATGGCACCAAACCTCATTTGCGTGTATTTAGCGCATCACAACAGCGGTACTCAACCAGAGAGTTTAATATCGAGGAAGTAGATGGTGATTACGTGTCTGGTGATTTCAATAGCTTCGGATTAAGCAAAGGTGGCATGGTAGCCTTATTTTAACCTATTTATTTCGGAGTATTAAAAACGCCAGTGTTTCCTTCACTTTACAGCCAGACTAGAAAATATTGGTGTTTTGATGGTATCGGGCTTATTCTCGTACAACCAAAGGGTTTAAGTGTTTTATTGTTGGGTTCCATGCCGAATAGGTAGTTTGAAAGCATTGGCAAATCACAGAAGAACAACTAAACACGTTCCATGCCGAATAGGTAGTTTGAAAGTCTTTATCTGCTGTTGCAACGCAAGAGGGCTTGTTCCATGCCGAATAGGTAGTTTGAAAGATCGAAGGCATAATCCATCGCGGAACAGGAACGTTCCATGCCGAATAGGTAGTTTGAAAGTTAATACCTGGGCTCAAGTCATTCACGATGGAGTTCCATGCCGAATAGGTAGTTTGAAAGATGAGTTTCACAATGGATTTGGGCGTGTAGAAGTTCCATGCCGAATAGGTAGCTTAAAAGTTATCTAGGCTCAATACCTTTCAGTAGCTTAAGTTCAGTGCCGAATAGGTAGTTTGAAAGATATTCAATCGCAAGTTCTTTACTGACGTTTTGTTCCATGCCGAATAGGTAGCTTGAAAGAGTATAAAAATGACATGCCGTTTGCCCAATTGCGTTCCATGCCGAATAGGTAGTTTGAAAGATTATTATGGATATAGAGCAAGTGTTTTAATTGTTCCATGCCGAATAGGTAGCTTAAAAGAGTAAAAACAAAAATGGCTCCCATGATTTAGGGTTCAGTGCCGAATAGGTAGTTTGAAAGTCTCCCACAGAGTACATGAAGAGCTTAAACGAGTTCCATGCCGAATAGGTAACAAAAAAATACCCCGCAAGCCTCAAAGCTTGACGGGGTATTTTTATTTCTTATTGTTGTGGTTGTTTTGCTGATTTATCCTTTAAAATCAAGAACTTAACCCTAGCCACACGCAGATTCTCCACAGCTTAGGCAGCAATTGCAGTTGTCTAAGCGAACTACTTTGAACGCGAAGCATTTAGGGCATTGAGAGCCTTTAGCGACAGCATCTTCACCAAGCTTTTCTTTGGCCTCGATACGTTTAGCTGCCAACTCTTCACTCACCTCAACTTTAATAAAGCCGATTGAAACAAAGTGACGCTCAATTACCGCACCTATTTCAGCTACAATAGAAGGCATGTAAACACCGCCTTTTTTGTAGTATCCACCACGCGGATCAAACACAGCCTTAAGCTCTTCCACCAAGAATATAACATCGCCACCTTTGCGGAAAATCGCAGAGATAATGCGCGTTAAAGTTACAATCCACATGAAATGCTCCATGTTCTTAGTGTTGATAAACACTTCAAACGGACGGCGATGTTCGCCCTCTTCGCCCTGGTTCACCACCAAGTCATTGATGGTGATATACATTGCGTGTTCTGAATGAGGTGTTTTAATTTTGTAGGTACTTCCTACCAAAACTTCATCGCGCTCAAGTAATGGGGAAATAGCTGTTACATTATCGCCCTCATTGGTTTCTACTTCATCAGCCTTTGCTACTGCAAAACCTGTAATTTTTTGGTCAATCTTTACTGCTTGTGTCATCTTATTTCTCCATAGCCGTGTAAGGCTTAGAGTAATACCCCGTAGGCATCACTCTACCGCATACGGGCTTTCTTTTAATTTTTTATGCGCTGATTCAAGCTAAGGCTTATAATCAAGCAATCATAAGGTTTTCATATCACCACTAAATCAAGGTGTCAAACGGGCAAAAAAATACCCCCTGCAAAAACGCAGGAGGTAAGATTCTTTAGTGTTATCCGAAAGCGTATTTATCCAACAAATCGCCTGCTTCGTCACTTTTATAATGTGCCAAAAAATCAGCATATTGTTCATCACTCATGGATGATAAGCCTTTGCTGCGACCACTATTAAATGCCAAGTGTGATTTAACATGGGCACCAATGTTGCCTTGCTCGTGTTTACGGAGGTCATACGTTCCCGTGTATTCGCTGCCATCTTCAAAGATAATGTGGAAATCCACTTTATCGTAACCACCATTAACAGTAGTGCCCCATTGGGTAAGTTGGGCGTTAGCCTCTTCCCAAAGGTTTTCACCCACGCAAAGCTTTTGTCTATTGTTTTCGTCAATGCGGCCTTCGGCACGATTCACGTAAATTGCAGCAGCTTTATGCTTTGGTGGTTCAAGCATGAAATAAATTGCATCATGCCAATCACCTTCACAGGTGCCCCCATCATCGCAATCTTCACCGCAAGCAAGGTCTGTGGCTTTGTTGAACATGTTTACATCGTAGTCACCATCACCACGCAAGAACACATGAAAATACTTGCCTTGAAAGTTAAAAATCACTTCGTTTTTATCTTCAAGCTCTTTTTCTGCCCAAGCTAATATCGGGTCATCGTGTCCAGCTTCAACCTTTTCTGGCTTAACGAACCAGAAGCCACCAACACTTCGGTCAGTAGCTTTGAATATCCCGTGGTTGTCACAGAAAGGAATCGGCGCAAGGTCTTTAATGGAAGACACTCTGGCAGCTTCAATTTCTTTATCCCAAGCGGGTGTGTAGATAACCTTTGTAATACCTACGTTAATCGTTTTAGTTTTTTCAGACATTTATTTTCTCCATTGCCTAGAAGGGTTCAGAAGAAAATAACCCCGTAGGATTAGATTTTTCTAAATCCCTACGGGCTTTCAGTTAGTTTTTATGTTGCAGGCCAAGTAAAAAACTTGTGCGCTACGATCATAAGCTTTTCATATCAGCGATAAACGAAACTTGCAAGCGGACAAAAAAATACCCCCAAACCAAAAACGGCTTGAGGGTAGATTTTAGTAATCAGACGGAAACATAATTGTAAGCTTTTCGTCTGTTTCAGATATAGGCTCTTTAATGCCCCAAACCTTTGATTCTGCATGGTCAAAAACGAACCATCCATCATCTTCGGGTGTGGCAGATAAGCCAGAAATTAAAGCTTGGATATTACTGTTAATAACATCTTGCTCTTGGTCACTGATTTTAGACTCCCATAGTGCATGGGTGATAATCACCTTGCTTACGCCCAGGTTCGCATTTTTTACAATGTCGAAATTGGAAACATCCACAAGGAAACCATCATCTATAGCCTCTGCCTCTGTATAGGTAGAAACCACATCCTCTGGTTTAAAAACCGAATCCACATGCTCTTTAGTTTCACCATCACCAAATGTAACAAGGGTAGATGACGCTAAATCGCTTGCATCAAACAATGTTTCCATTGTTTTTACAGGTTCGGGTTTCGGGCCATAAGTTTCCATGAATAAGCGCAAGTCATTGGCGTACTCTTGAGTAAGCTTAAAGACCCACTTGCTACGGCGAGTTTTTAAAGCAACGCCACCGCGCTTAACTTCGGTAGATGAAAACTTACTATCACCTAATTCACGGACAAGGTTGCGTACATCATCACCCAACGAGTCATAAGTTGGTGCGGCAATATCCAAGGCGCTTGTCATGCGTTCGACAAAACGATTTGCGTTATACGACAGCTTTTGACCGCCTCGGTAATCGCTTTCATAATCAATTTTGTAGCTTTGGGTTTCAAGGACTACTTTGCCGCCGACAATCTTAATATCGCCTTCAAAGTCGAAAGACCCTTTAAGGATGTTCACAACCTTTAGCTTACATGCATTCACACATTCGTCTGATTCAAAGTATGCAAGCTGCTCTTTAGCGTAAGCTAACGGGCAAAAGCTCTTCGTATCAATATCAAGTTCTGTGTGTTCGTGCACTTGCTGTAAAGCAAAGCTTAGTTGCGTATTTTTAGCTCGGTCACGTATCTGCATTGCAAAAGTACGAGCAGCGCAGTCGCGTGGATCAAATTCAATCTTTATGCTTTCGCTGTATCGGCACACTTCTTTCATTAGGCGATTGTAATTAACCCCCGCCTCTTTCGCTCCATCTAAAACAGCCAACTCAACTTCAAGCTTTTTCCATTTTAGATAATACGTTGATACCCAATGAGGCATATCATCGAAGAGTGAAAGGTCATAGTCGCCCATGTACAATTCAGTGTCGCAAACCGCCAAACCACCCGCGATTGTTACGTGGTTGCCATCTTCCATTTCAAAGACAAAACAACCCAAGTCTTGCATAAGTGCAGTGAGTAAATCGGTATCTTTCTCTTCCCACGGCAAAGATACTTGTTTGCCAATGAAACTTGCCCAATTTATTTTGTCTTGTTCTACCGCCAAATGCACAGGCGTTAGCTTTAGAATATCACCTGCAACAGTAGTAAAGTTGAAACTTACTTTATTTGTAGCCATTTTATTTTCTCCATTGCCTAGTAAGGTTTAGAAGAAAATAACCCCATAGGGATTAGATTTTTCTAAATCCCTACGGGCTTTCAGTTAGTTTTATGTAGCAATGCTAAGCGTGAGCTTATACAGAGCAGTCATAAGGTGTTCGTATCACCATCAAACATAAGTGTCAAATTGGGATATTTTCTTGAGTTGTAGCTATGGGGGTAAGGATTGTGCTAATTGCGCCAGAGAAATAATAAGCGTCTGATTCGGTGTTGCTATCGTGCGCCATTCTGTCCAAGTAGATAGCGCCCGATGTGCGCCCTAATATTTTAGCTTCAATGGTGTTGCCCGACTTGTGCTTAAGCAGTGCTTTATCATCAAAAACTACCACTTTGCAAAAATGCTTATCACTCATAGCCATACTCCTTAATGAACATATCTATACTACCATAATTGGCTAGTGAAGGTAAGCCCTCAACAAAGGCATTTATGATGTGGTCTAAGTGAAAAAACTCCGCATCACTGATGCCTGTTTCGCCATAGTCTAAACCCGCCTTGATACTCGTGGTTTTCATTTCAACCAATTGCCCTTGATAATCGTCAATGCTACCCTCATTGTGAAGGCGCTCGATGGTAACGGTGTTCTTTTGTGACGGGCGCAATAAACGAGATAAAGCTTGTTTCTCTGTGATTGCATCCCAAGAACGGTCATACAGAATTGCATAGCTTGCTTGCGGGATATTTAAGCCTTTGCCCCCTGCTCCCGTTGTAATGCCGATTACACTTGTGCTGCCCTCTCTAAATTCGTCTAATGCCTTGCTGCGTTTATCTTGGCTGATGCCACCGTGATACAAAGGCATGTCGATACCATCTTTTGCAAGTTCGCCGCTGATCAAATCCAATACGCCAGGATTTCGGGCAAACAAAATTACCTTTTCACCCTTCTTAATGAGCGACTTTAATCTTTTAACAGCATACGCTTGTTTTGCAGTCAAGCCACCGCGCCAAAACTTAAATGCTGTATTTGGCTTGTCTGAAACATGTTGAGGGAAATTATTAGCCATCAAAACCGCATTGATGCGAGCAAGCAAGGCGATTAGATTCATTTTCTTAGAGCTTCCGCGTTGCGCCCTGTACCAAGATGCAAAATCACGACAGGTTTTTAGGTAGTATGCCAAATGCTCTTTATCCCACTTTACATTTGTTTGCTGTAAAATTGGTTCGGGAATACTCACATACTTGGCAACGTCTGGCTCTTGCACCACACGGCGTTTTACATGCTTGTCTAAAAGCTCACGGTATTTTTCAACATCGTTGATTTTAGGCACCTCGCGTTTTGCACCACCGCGATTATCTTCATTGAAATCATGTGTTGCCCATTCTGTTACAATGAAATCATCCCTAAATTGGTCAATTCCACGGCGAACCTTAAATAAGCTTTGATGGTTGAAGGGGGTCATAAACAACTTTTTCCAACCGTAAGGCTGTGCAGCAGTGCCATCGCCTTGCGTAGCCACCAATAGAGGGTGAATATCGCGGGGATAATTCTTAACTGGAGTGGCACTTAACGCATAGGTTCGTTTCGCTTTCAGACTCTTTATTGCACGGCTTTGTTGGGAATGAGGATTGCAAAAAATATCTGCTTCATCACTCACAACCGTTGAGCATTTTTTACGCATCATATCAGCCCAAGTAGTGCCACGGGCGTTTATCTTGGTTCTCAATCGTGTGTAAGAAACGATGTTAATGCGCTTAAGGTCTTGAGTCTGGTTGATGTTGGTCAACACTTGCCAATCGTCAGCGTTTAGCCCTAAGCCCTCAATCTCTGCTACAAGCTCATTAATCAAGCCTGCTTCTGTTGCAATCAAACCGTGCTTGGATTCGCTTGCGTACACTAAACATGCAGCTAGTCGCGCTTTACCAAGTCCTGTATCCCAAGATACCGTTGCACCCTTTGGTTTAATCAGTACCTCAACCAAGTCGTTGAATTGGTAATCTTCCCAAGTAAGGATTTTATCAATACCCAATCGTTTTAGCCTTGCTCTGATTTCACGCTCCATTTCGGGGAATGAAGCATACAATGGAGGGTGAAGCTCAACCCAATCTTTGTTGCCTAAATCATCTTTGATGAAAGAATCATTTATTATGTTCACATGCACTTTGGTATATTTGCCCTTATAGCAAACGCGGTAATCGTTTTCAGACAATCCCTCTAGGGTGACAGCTTCGCCTTTTGCAACTATAGGGTCGCCCCACTTGTTACCCAATGGTACATTTTTGATTGCTGTAGCAGTTACCACAACATCTTTGTTTTTCTCCGAAAACACAGTTTTGCCAAAAGGGGTGATTTCACGCTGATAGCGGCTGATACATTTTTTGAAATAGCCTTTGAGTTCGGGGGTGACAATAGGCTCCGCACCCGCACCCTCTATTTTCCACAATAGCGTATTAAATGCTGCTTGAGGGGCATTTGTGGCTAACAGAGCCTCTATGTCTAATATGCCCTGTCCGTGGTAATTGGTGCCCTTGCATTGGCGCACATTGCTTGCTTCAATGCGTGACTCAAGGATAGCGTTTTTTACCCGTGCTTCGGTAAAACCACACTTAAACAACATTCGGATGTTTCTGCCCGAATGCGTTAGCACAACTTGATTATCACCTGTTACAGCGCGTTTGATAGATGGCTCCATATCCTGCGTAGCCTTGTAACCCAATCGAGTAGCACCAAACCTGCCCTCAAATATTGCGTATTGGCTAAGCTTGGTGACATTCAAATTCTTAATATCTGCGTGGATCACAGAGCCAATTGAAGAGCCTTTAGGCGCAAATACTGCCAAGCATGTATTAACAACCGCACCCTCACTTTCAAAAGTGTTGTTAGGAAGCTCGTAAATCGCGCACAGCCGCTTTTTATGCTTAATGGTCAGTTCTGATACCTGTTTGCACGGAAGCACCGCTACAACGTATCTGGCTGCGTCTAATGCTTGGTCTAAAGCGTAGTCTTGCGACTTGGCTGTTGTTTGTGGCCCATACTCACCAATACGGGTGGATTCGTAAGGTTCAAGTTGAGGATGTGATAGCTGTATTGAAAATGGTGGATTGATAAGAGCCACTTCCATGTTACGTGGCTTAATCTCTTCCATGCCGCAGTTTGCTACATGGAAATCGAACTCTGCACCCTTTAGGCATGCCTGTAAGTCAGATACGGCTTGTGCATCAATATCGCACCCGTAAATATCATGCACTTTAGGGTTGGCAAAGCGAACTAAAGAACCTGCGCCGATTGTATTATCAAGGATACTCACCTTGCCAACGCTTGCCGATGTGAGTGCATTTACGATTTTCCACATGGCTTTCACCACGGGCACGGGTGTAAAAAACTGCCCTTGGTGAAAGTCTCGCGCCTGGTGGATGCAGAACAAACCCTTGTGAGGATTTAGGCTACCTTTAGATTTGCGTGTGATGTTATACCAATTAGTTGCTTTCATTGTTTTATTATAATATAACAATGGTGGACGGTCAACCTTATTTTGAAGTGTCGAAAGCGCAAAAATGCAGAGGTAAGGCCTCTTAGCTAATAAAGTTCGTATTCATCCAACACACTCTTAATTCTATCGAGGTTAGATAAATGTATAATATCATCTGGAAGGCCTAAATAGCTGCGCTCCTGTATAGCTCTCTTTAGGCGGTCAAGTGTCTTAATTATAGTCGCGTCATCATCTTCCATTGGGAGTTCATAGGTTGGAATGTGCTCATTGTTCATGGACACGTTGTAAGGGCCGACCTCATAAAAGTCTTTAATTTCAGAGAAGGTGACTTTGTTGACAGTCTCCCCGTTTTGTGAGATTTCAAAATCTATAGAAGGTTGCGAACCTTCTATGGGGTATCTAAGGCGAATGTACAGGGTAGAATTAGCGCCCACGGAATGAATTATCATCATTGCATAATCTTTTGGCTTCAAATTTAGCTTTACTTCGTCTTCGTAGTCGTGCCAATTGCCGCTTATTTTCGCGGCAAGTTGAAGCAAGCCTGCACCTTTAACATTTACGTCAATTAATTGCTCTTCCAACTTTACTCTCCTTTTTTGCTCTCGTATATTTTGTGCCGCTAATCAAAGTCTATACACAACGGTCATAAGGCTTTCATATCACCACCAAATAAAACTTGCAAGCAGGCAAAAAAAATACCCTCAAACCACAAGGCTTGAAGGTAATTTTATTTAAAGTGAATGCTTAAGAGTTAAGCCATTCATCAAATGTTTTTGGGTATTTATCGTTGGTGTTATCCAAGTAGATTTGATACCTCATTTTTAATGTTTCACGCATAGTAAAACTCCTTTTATTGTTCTACGCCATCTTCGCAGATGGTAAGTTGTAAATATTTCACATGTTGCTGCTCAATATCTTCAAAAAGCAGCTCTTCAAGGTCGCCATCATATTCAGCATCATCGCTTCTTATGCGTTCCTTAGTTAGCTCCACAATTCTTTCTTTAGATGTGGATGCGCACAAAAGACGAGACGAAGTGTATGCACGATGTTCGACACAATGATGTAGTAGATAAATGTTGAGTTCATTATCCATGTTGCACCACCGATGACTGTTCATCTTGCACTACGCTGTTTACAATTTCGTGTGGGAATACGGCACTCCAACCACGGAGGTAAATATCACCGTTACGATTCATGCCGCTAATGTTTTGGACAGTACCCGCAATCTTCTCTAATTGAGAAACTTTACGGCTTGTTGATTCGCCAATAAATTCGCAGTGAGGCTCAATGCCTTCTACGTCCAAGGTATCCTTAAGCTCTTGTTCGGTTTTAATGAGTACATTTTGACCTACAAGCTCTCTTGGTACAGCTATGCCCACAACGCCTTGTACAAGTTCGTGTGGAAATGAGCCAAACCAACCGAATAAGAAAATGTCGCCATCTTCATCAATTGCCTTGATACTTTGCACACTGCCTGCAATTTTGCGTACATGGTCAATGTCACGATCCACGCTATTACCTACAATTTCATGCTCTTCGTTTACGTGTAGGTCGTTCAGTATTAAACCCATAGGCTTAATACGCACAACATCACTAATGTTTAAGTCGTTTTGAGTGTCCATCTTGTTTTCTCCATTGCCTCGAAAGGTTAAGAGAAAACACCCCTCAAAGGATATTTTCTCAAAATCCTTTCGGGCTTTCTTTTTAATTTTATGTGTCTATCCAAGTAACACTTGTAATTAGACAATCATAATTGGTGCATATCATTGGTAAATAAACCTGTCAAACGAGCAAAAAAATACCCCCCGCAAAAATGCAGGAGGTAAGTTTTTATACGTTGTTTATTTCAACCATTATTCGGAATAAATCAATATCCTTAACGGCAGGCTCTCTTGAAGCACCCTTACCACTTCCAATATACGTTTCATTGTCCAAGTGGTGTAGCATGGGGATTTCAGCAATCAGCGTTTTATGGTTAGCAAACACCTCTTTATGGTAATTGTTCACTCTAAATGCCTGCCTGCCAATTGTGTCAACGTATTGGCGATGGTCACGACCTCTACGGTCTGTCGAGAACATATTGTCACCAACTTTTTTAATCAAGCCCACAACAAAGAAAGAACCCTGTTCATTCTTTCTTAAAATGCCGTACTTGATTGCAGCTTTCAATACCTTCACGGTATCTAAATCTTTTCGGGCGTATCTCCACACAAGATAGTTCGCCAACGATTTGACGGACTTATCTTTAATTAGGAATTTTCGGTTGTACGCAGCCAAAGCTTTGCCCCAACCTGCATCATACAAGGATACTTTCTTATCCAATTCAGCGTTTTTTATGTCATTATTGAATTTGTAGCACCACAAACTTGTTATTGCCGACTTGCAGGCAAGCCCTCGCTCATAACGCTCTTCATTCAATATCTTCTTATCGGGTGCCAAAGCATCAATGTTTTCCATGACGTTATTTTGTCTGGCTACATATTGCTCCCGCGTTTCTTCTTTGGAGGCATTAAGCATCGCATCCAGGTCTATTCTAGTAGAATCTTCTTTAGCTTCTAACATCTTTACTTCTCCATTGCTCAAAAGGTCAAGAGAAGTAACCCAAAAGGATTAGCTACTCTAAATCCTTTCGGCTTTCTTTTTAGTTGTATGTCGTTGGGCTAAGCAAAAATGCTTAATCACAACAGTCATACTCACTGCATATCATTGGTAAACCAAACTTTCAAGCAGGCAAAAAAATACCCCCAAACCAAAAACGGCTTGAGGGTAAATCTTTTTAATGGTCGGTTTTGATCCAACCTTCTTTTAAAGCATCGTACAAGTTTGAGGCAGTGTGCATTTCCCCTGCATACTCAATCTCTTCGTTGCCTTTAAGTTCCACAGTAGAGCCGTCAGCCAAGGTGAATTTGTACTTAGTGGCCTCTAGGTCACTATCACGTACCAAAACGCCTTGATGTACTTCGGGGTTGAATCGGAATGTTGTGCATCCTTTCAAACCACTTTCATACGCATACATATAGATATTTTGGAAATCCTCATAAGGCATATCCGTTGCTACATTGCATGTTTTACTGATTGCGCTATCAACGTAGAACTGTGCCGCTGCTTGAATATCAATGTGCTGTTTCGGCGTAACCTTATCAGCATCAATGAAGTAATCTGGCAGCTTGTTCGCTTCATCATCCGTGTGAGGCATGGCATTAGGGTTAATAAGCGCCCTGTATGCCAATAACTCATAAGAATAAACATCAATTTTTTCTTTTGACTGCTTATCCTCACGAATCACATTACGCGAATAATGATGCGCGAATGAAGGCTCAATGCCGTTTGATGCATTGTTAGCCAATGAAAGTGCGATTGTGCCCGTAGGCGCAATAGATGAATGATGTGTAAATCTGCAACCGTACTTAAAGTACGCATCTTGCAAGTCACTCACCGAACCACACTCTAAATCAGCGTCAGAAATATGGTCAAACAAACGGGTAATATATTGACCCTTGTACCATAAGTCTTTCACACCTACTACATCATCGACTTGCAGCTCAATGCCGTTCTCTTGTGCTTTCACAGCAAGGGCACGGTCAACTACCATCGTTTCATTAAAGATAGGTGCGCAGCCTTTTTCCTTAGCAAGAGCAATACCTTGCTCCAAGCCTGCCACAGCCATTGCTTTCGCAACTTTACGGGTAAACAACACAGACTCTTTACTGCCATATTGCATGCCAAGCATGGTAATTACAGAGCCTAAGCCCAAGAATCCCATACCGTGACGGCGCTTACGCAAAATCTCTTCGCGTTGTGCAGCTAATGGTAATCCGTTGATTTCAACCACATTATCTAACATGCGGGTAAAGATACGAACCACCTCACCTAACAAGCTCCAATCAAAGTATGCTTTTTCAGTAAATGCCTTTCTTACGAACTTGGTTAAGTTCACAGAACCCAACAAACATGCACCGTCTTGAGGCAAAAATTGCTCGCCACACGGGTTGCTTGCACGGAAATCTTCACAAAACCAATTGTTGTTCATGCGGTTTGCTTCATCAATCAATAAAAAGCCTGGGTCAGCATTTTCATAAGTAGAGCGCATTACAACGCCCCACATTGCTTTCGCCTTGATGGTTTTATAAACCTTACAAGGTGTTAGCCCATCTATATTGACCTCGTAGCCTTGTGCCGCAGCATTCGCAACACGCTTGTACACGATCTTGGTATTTGTTTCATCTTCACCGCTTAAAGCAGGGAAAACCAAATCCCAATCACCGTCAGCTTTCACAGCTTCCATAAAATCCTTAGTAACCAACACTGAAAGATTGAATTGACGTAGGCGACCATCTTCACGTTTTGCTTTGATGAAGTCGTAAACGTCTGGATGTGAAATATCAAATGTACCCATTTGTGCGCCACGGCGACCACCCGCAGATGATATTGTGAAACACATTTTATCGTAAATATCCATAAAGGATAATGGGCCAGATGTGAACGCCCCTGCACCACGCACGTATGCGCTTTTAGGACGTAAGGTAGAGAACTCATAACCAATACCACAACCTGCTTTCAGAGTTAATCCCGCTTGTTTCACGGACTCCAAAATACCTTCCATTGAATCGGGCACTGTCGCAGCTACCGTACAATTGATGGTTGATGTGGCAGGCTTATGCGCCTCTGCGCCTGCATTGGACATGATGCGACCCGCAGGGGTTGCGCCAAGCTCCATCGCTCGCAAAAACTCTCGTTCCCACTGCTTGCGCTTCGCAGGCTTTTCAACCTTGGCTAACGCTTTTGCAACACGCTTATAGGTGTCCTCAACATCCCTGTCTAAAATCTTACCGTCTTTAGATTTCAAACGGTATTTTTTATCCCAAATATCCAAGGAACCATCTTGCATTGCTATCTCTTGTTTCTCATTTAACATTTTACTTCTCCATTGCCTCGAAAGTTATAGAGAAGTACCCCGTGGGGCATAGTCTCTACCTCTTACGGGCTTTCTTTTAATTTGGATGTGTTGGGTTAAGTAAGGACTTATACGCAACAATCATTAAAATTAGGTATCACGAAAAAATATCACTGTCAAACGGTCAAAAAAATACCCCCAAACCGAAAACGGCTTGAGGGTAAATTTATTATGCTGTAGCCCAAACACCACGCGAAACATTTTGAAAGTTTTGCTGTAGCGTTCGGCGTACCGTTGCTTTCCATGTTGGGTTAGAACTAAGCTTGTCGCCGCCAATACGCTCAATTTCAGCGTAAATCTTGCCCAATGCCTCTTCTCCACCTAAACGCATAAGCGCAAGACGAATCAAAGCTGCCCAAGTCATGCTAACATTGGCTTTATATTCCGCTGCTTTATCCCAGGCAATCTGCACAAAGTTTTGCACTGTACGTTCCCATACAAGCAAATATTCGTGTAAAATCGCGGGATGCTTCATGTGGGCGTAAGTGCGCCCATCTGAAACGCAGTTATGTTGCTGCTTGATAGCGACTGATTTAAGCTCGTTACGCGGCATCATATTGATGAAATCAGCTTGGTAGCTTGAGAACTGGCCCTTACTTCTACGATCACCGATTAAAGTAGTGTAAACACCACCTTCTTTGGTTGCGTCACGTTGGTTTAACAACGCGATACGGCTTTTCTCTAAGAAATCAGCCTCGCTTACGCAGCGTGAATGGTCAGCCTCATGTGCTTCACCCCATTGCCCCCCACTAAAAATCACCATCGAATGGTAGGCAAAATGGCTAAATACCACATCAGCCAACTCACCATATTCAGCTTTTACACGGGCAGCAATTGAATCTTTGGTGTAGTCGAAACCATACCGTAAATCCAATCCAAGGTAGTTTACGTTCGGGAATAGGTCTGCGACCACATCCTTTGACGTACCAGACCCCATACAGGCATCGACAAACGTGCCGTTGCCAGACTTGATATACTGCTCAATCACATCACGGATGATGTAGCCAGAACAGTTGCCTCGATACTTGTTATCTCCCCACTTGCCACGGTTAGGGTAGTTCATGGATGTACTCGTAAAGCCACCCATTATAACATACCCAAGTGTGCATCAATGGTTTCCCAAGAAATACCGTGGTTTGCATCGTGGTTTCTTTTGAGTGCGTAAAGAACATCATACGCTTGCTCAACGGAGCATTCGCATTCGATTTGTGACGCACGTTCTAAAACATCATCCACATGCCAAGATACTTCAATCGTATCTTTCGCTTGTTCAGTCAACACAGTGAAGTAACCAACGAATGTTGATAAGCTCACAATATCGTCATCGTTATAAGCAGTGATAAAGTCAGATAGAGGATATGTCACCGCCCCGCCTTTTATGGCTTTGTGGAACGCGCCTTCATCAGTGTCTTCATTTGCTGATTCAGCTTCGCTAAGCTCCTTATAGGTCTTATCAAAGTCTCGACCACTAAACGAATCAAAAAGGGTGCGGAAGTCTAAATCATGCTCTTCACAATTACCTACAATTACGTGTGTTTCAGTTTTAATTTCCATTGTTATTCTCCATTGCCTCGAAGAGTTTAGAGAAAACACCCCATAGGGCATTTTCAATAAATCCCTATGGGCTTTCAGTTAGTTTTTATGCGTCATGTTAAGCAATGCTTATACATAACAGTCATAAGCTCTTCATATCATCACAAAACAATGCTTGCAAGAGGGTAGAAAAAACCCCCAAGCTTTCGCTTGAGGGCATAAGGTGACTTTGGGCAGGTTTACGCAGCCAATCGCTCTAAATATTCCTCTTCGGTAATAATCTCTACACCAAGCTTCATTGCAGCGTTGATTTTCGATGAACCTACATTTGCGCCATACACCAACCAATTTGATTTGGCGTTTACTTTACTCTGCACGTTTGCACCAAGCGATTGTGCGATTTTTTTCATATCGTCACGCTTACCCATTTCCATTTTACCTGTGAATACAATCGACTTACCCGCGACAGGTGATTCTACTGGCGCATTTTCCGACACCAAAGGCGTAGCTTGGATATTAAAACCAAAGCCCAACATTTCTTGAATGAGCGCCCATGCAGAGTGAAGGTCATTTGCGATTGATGGAGAGGTGATTTCGCCAAACCCTGCTACCTTCATAATATCTTCGGCAGACAGTTCGCCCAATTGCTCAAGTTTATATTCTTGGAGCAACTTGTGAGCATTGCCACGACCCAAAAAATGCACAGCAAAACACCCGATGAAACGCCAATCTTCTAACTCTACATCTAAAGAGCGTTGGCGCTCACGAACCAATACCGCTGCCTCACCGCTGCCAAAGCCGATTGCTTGCAGTTGCTCAGAAGTGATACGGTAGATTGCAGGAAGGCTATCGTAACCCGCAGCCACAAGTTTAGCGATTGTCTTGCGACCAAAGTTGTCCACGTTGCCATGAATTGCGGATCAAGTCGAAGAAATGTAAAAGCTTGGTTTCCACTTGAGCAGAACAACCCAAAACATTTGGGCAAATTAAGTGAATTGGGTCAGCGCCTTCTTTTGATGGCTTAGCCCATTCAAGCTCATGCCCACAGCAAGCACATTCAGTTGGCAATACTGGTTCCGCAGCCTTGATTATAGAAACTAATCCAGGCACCACCTCGCCACATCGAGCGATTTGCACCATAGCGCCGATGCCGATTTTTTTGTCTCTTATGTACCCTGCATGATGCCCTGTAACATTACTAATTGTGCAGCCCGACAGTCTTGTTGGTGCAGTGTTAAGAATGGGTGAGCATCTGCCTGTACGTGCGGTTTGCCACGTAATATCAAGGACTTCCACATCAGCAGTTTCGCCGCGAACCTTCTTAGCAATTTGCCATTTATGGTGGTGGCTATTGCAGCCCATAGCTTCTTTTACTTGCTCGTTTGTTGTCTCTACAACAATGCCGTCCGTTGGGTATTCGCAATCTTGGGTAAGGCGCTGATAGATAGCGTCAATGTTATTAACCATGAAAGCAGCGTTGCCTTGTTCATCATTTACAGCATCATAAGTTACAAAACGAACCGCCCCATCATCAATAGCTTGCTTGGCACTAGCGTTAAGCTCACCGTTCTGCGCTGCACAACTTGCGATACCAGCATTCACGCCGCGAGGGTGTTCAAATTCATCAGCTAGGTAATCATTGAAGTAATCTTTTTGGACTACGAACTCACCAACAATGCCATCGCCAATGATTTCAACACCATAACCAAACACACGGGAAATATCATACCCTGCGTTCGCTTTACTTTCACCGCGAGAGACAAGTTGCTTGCCGTTCAATCTACCTGCCATACCATCAAGTTTAGGTGTTGCACGGTAGTTTAGCGTTGCATGGTCGATTCCAAGCTCTGCGCACACCTTTGCCACCCGTGTAAAGTAAGCTGCAAACTCTTCTACGCTGTACGCCTTGTCTGTACTCAACATAGGGAAAGGATGTGTAACCTTCACAGCGCCATTAAACGCGCCTTCATCGCCCTCACCTTCGATGGTTGTTAGAAACTCATGTTGGGAGTCACGGCGCTTAAGCTCCGCAAGCCAAACGTGGTCATATTCATCATCTGAAATAAGACTAGCTCCACTGCGGTAAGCCTCGTTATATTCAGCCAATTTTTTAACTAAAGTATCAGTTGGTAATGAGCCTACATATTGTAATAATTGTTCTCTGTTCATCGACTTTCTCCATGTGCTTTTGATTGTTTCATTATAGTATAACACTCACTAAAAAGCAACGGTTTACCCCATGTTTAAAGAGCAAAAAAATACCCTCAACCCATAACGGCTTGAGGGTAAATCTTTTTGTTTATCATTATCACAACAGATAATAATGATTCTGACATTCTTAGTGTTGCGTGACAGTAACGACTTCCAACTTTTCCCAACCTTCGGGTAGATGCTCGTCCATGCCATTTTCTTTTGGGTCATCGCCGTAGAATCCACAGCAGCTATCTAGTGAATCACCAAAGATGTTTTCTACTGCATAATAGTATTGCGACACGTTTAAGTATTTGTCGTAATCTTGAATATCGCTATCAAGGTACTTAAATACTTCATCACGGCGCGATTTGGTTATTTTTTTCCAACCAAACCAACTCCTTGCTTGGCTTGGTGTGACATAAATGAACCCAATTTTACCAGAATCCCAAGAGCAACCAAATGGCGTTGTTTTTACCGATTGGGCGCTATGGTCATACATGTAGATAGGCAGCAGTAAGAAACCTGCTTTAACCGCCAGTTCTTCAAGCTCTGGCAGGTGCTTTGAGTACAGTGTGTCATCCCAGGCTTCGCAATATGCTTTTGAATCCTGCAAATCAGAAATTAATGTGTTAATCGCATCATCATCACCGAAATCATAACGTCTATGCGCACATACCATTGTGCTAAAATTTTCATCATCACGGGGGCTGACGGGGCTTACATCTAGTAAGATTTTGATGCGGTGAGGCACATTATCAAGGGCATCAAAACCCCCGTTCTTTTCATGTAGCTCAACTAATAAGTTCGCTTCTTCTTTGCTTACTTGCATTGTTTTTCTCCATTGCCCGAAAGGATTAGAGAAAAACACCCCATAGGGAGCTTTCACTAACCCCACAGGCTTTCTATTTATTTTTATGTGGTTGAGCTAAGTAAAATACTTAATCACACCAATCATAATCCATGCATATCAGCGATGAATATAATAGTCAAATCGGCATAAACATTAATAATTGCGCGTTTTTTAAAACGGTGGATAATTACCCTTCACATCAAAACGACAGGAGTAGCATTTTTATGAAATACGATGATTTAGCAAAAGCAGTATCCGCAACAACAGGTGTAAGCCAAACGGACGTTAAGGCCGTGCTAGGCGCTGCATCGTCAGCTATCGTGGAATCAGCAGGCAACGGCGACTCTACACGCTTGCCCGATTTGGGCACATTTAAGCCAACAGTTCGTGCAGCGCGTCCAGGCCGTAACCCTCGCACGGGTGAGCCACTTCAAATTGCGGAAAAAACTGCTTTGACCTTCAAGGCCAAGAAAGGGCTTATGGAATAAGCAAGAGCAAGTCAGAAAGTAAGCAAAAAAATACCCCTCATGCAGCTAATGCAGAGGGGTATTTTTTTTATTGGGCCAATTTGCCCGTAAAATCGTAGTAGTATTCAGCCTTATTAGAACAGCCTTTAACACCACACGTTAAATCAGTGGCAACACCGTGAATTAAATCGAACTTATGCTTAATTTCGCATTCGATACAAACCTGCGACCAATTGGTTTCACCTTTATGGTGCAACTCATTTTCAACGAAGTCATCAAACGCCACGTTGTTCTTATCATACAGAACAGGTGGTGCAGTGCGTCTTTCGTAAATATCTTCCATGTAAGCTAATTTGAGCAATGGTGGTAAAGCTGTCATTTTGACCAACTCTTCAAACGTACCACAATTTGCATCGCCATTATCTACGGCAGACTGATTATAAATAACATCCAAAGACTCCACAGGTTGTGCGTCTATGGTGCTGATTAGAACGTAGTCATCGTTATGGAGCTTTAGCCCCATATCGTTAAAACGAGCCACTGTATCGTTTAGTTTTGTGCCGCTTTCTTTTGCAGCACAGATAAGTTTGCGCACTGTAAACCCAAGTTCCAAGTCATCTTCAACAAGTTCAGATAGTGCCACCAACGAATCTAATAAATCATCTTTACTTAATGTTGCCATTGTCCTTCTCCATTGCCTCGAAAGTTTAGAGAAAAACACCCCACGGGAGCTTTCACTAAACCCACGGGCTTTCTTTTAATTTGTATGTTGTAGGCCAAGTAAGAAACTTGTGCGCTACGATCATAAATTTTTCATATCACCATCAAACCAAACTTTCAAGCAGACAAAAAAATACCCCCTAGCGAAAGCCAGAGGGTAAGTTTTATTTAGTAATCGCCATTGCTAAGCACTTCATCAATCGCGTCATCAAAAGTTAAAGAGTTATCATCGAGGTAAACATGCACCGCTGCGATAAACTCTTCAATCGTGTCTTGGTCGGCTTTAACGCCTTTTTTAATGGCTGCAAAAAATATCTCTGAATCGAGAGGCATTTTATAACCAAAAGCTGTACCTTTCTTAATCACCGAAGGGCTGCTAAGTTGCGTGACACCCAATGCGTTTGCAATATCCAAGTATTCATCGCTCATGCCGTGGAAATTACTTGCATCCAAGGCTTGGCAAATCTTGTCATTAGCAACATTACCCGTTTTGAAAGTTGTTTCAAAAACGACCTTAATGATTGCCTGTGCAGTTGCTTTGGTGACATTATGCGCACCCGCCAACATCATTACATAGTCAACATCCCAAGTGAAATCAATCTCATTTTTCAAGTCATAAGACTCAATACTCAAATCAGACGAAATAAATCGGTCTTCATTGTCATCTTGGCTTTCGGCTGTTACACACATCGTTGTAGAATACACTGCAATTTTATGCGTAAAAGGTGTATCGCATTGCTTGCCATTTTCATCGACAAACACAGCCATGCCCACAGCTTCAAGTGCCACGCTGTTTGCGCCTTGTGCGACAAGTTTACGAGCAGCTTTCACCATTTTCATTTCTTTTTTGTTTAGCTTAAGGATGACTGCATGTGGCATTTCACCACGTTCGTCATCTTCACCATCGTTGTGAATGGTCATTACTGCGTTTAATGCTGCGTTTGGGTCAGCGTAAAAATATGCCGCCTGCGCCACATGATCCGCAAAGTTTTCAATTCCTACTACATCTTCCATCTTGTTTCTCCATTGCCCAAATAAGCCAGAGAAAAACACCCCGAAGGACGCTTTAATCTGTCCTTACGGGCTTTCTTTTAATTTTATGCAGTCACACCAAGCTAATGCTTGTGAGTGGCAGTCATAGGCTTTTCATATCACCATCAAATAATCGTGTCAACGCGCCAGAAATAGCCCCGTATTCTCGTTAAAATTTAAAATTGCAGCATGTATTCCTTCGTGATAGATTAATAAGAGGGAAACGGAGGCAGGAATGCAGCAAACACAATCATATTCAAGACCGACATTAGGGCAGATATATTTTATGGCCTCGTTCGCTATAACGCTATTTATCGCACCTTTGTTGCCGCTGCGGATCGTTCATACCGATGGCGTATTGACGCTTTGTGCTTTTACTGCGGTATTTGTAACCATCTTCTTTAAACGGGTGGATGGAATGGCTTTAGCTGCACCTTTAGCATTGGGAGCAATATTGACCGCCTCAATTGGTGGTTGTTTGATAAGTATTTGCTACTTCATATTAGACTTGAGGGTATCGCAAGCCACAGAGCTTTTGAGTCTCAATGTACTACTTGCCTCTTATGTTACTTTAGGGGCTACTCTAGGTGCCTTCACGCTCGCTATGATAGGAACTATAGGCAGGGTATTTAAGCCTCATTCAGTTATAACCAAGCAATCAGCTTGCCTCGACTAAACAATTTGCTATGCTTTTGCCTTGAAGTAAGGGTTTTGGTGTACCTTCCGTCTGCAATAATGGTTGAACACTTAGCATAGTACCACCCCACCCACTCTTTTAGATTAAGGGCTGATTTGATGTAACGCAGACAACACATGTAAGAGCCTTTTTATTAATTTAAAGGAGAAGTATCTATGCTCACAATCCCACAAGCAAAATTCTATGCAAAACAAAGTAAGGTACGCAGGGATACCCTGCTTGCTCATACCCCTACAAGGAAACTTAAGTACAATCACGCGCTAAATCGTATTGCCGAATCACAGGGCTTTAAGAATTGGGCATCTTTCAAGGCAGACCGCCCAACAAGAGAATTTTACTCAACATACATTGAGTGCCCATCCGTAGAAGATGTGGAAGCCATCATAAACGAAACATCTGGTGAAAAGCGCCGTGTGTTTTGGGATTTGGATAATGCGGTTGGCGACAAGGCACCCGCACGAAACGCCGATGAATCACTTATCAAGCTTGATAACCCTCAATTCAACTTTTGTTATCAGCCAGAGCAGCCTACCGCAGAGGCTTTTGATGCGTTTTGCGAAGCTGTTTCGGAACTTACCAATGCATGTGTAGTTATCCATGATTCAAATTGGCTACTAGGAGGGCATGGGCACCCCTTAACACACTTTTACAACCTCTTAACGGAACAATGGTTAATTAAGGGTAACAACCTGCTTATTGTTTACTCTGATAGCCAATATCCAAAGCAGCCAACGACTGTTGTTAGGTTTCTTAGGGAGTACGCGCAATGTTGGGCATGGCCTGGCTTGGGTGTATCCGCTGATAAAATGGATAATTTCGCATCTGTAAGTTTTGCCTTTCCCAAGAATACGCTCGCTATAGAATCTGCAAGCTTAACGGGAGGTGTTTTAAGTGGGCATAGGGATACCATGAAAAGACTATCCGATACGGTGTTTGACTTGCTCGAAGAGGGGAATACACCGATACCTAGTGCGACCTGCACCGCTGTTAAGACACTCATGGCGGCGACTATCCCCTCTGCTGATGATAGCGACCCATCACTGCATTATGTCTTTGATATGGACACGACAAGGGTTCATGCATGGAGCGATTACATCTTCACGCTTGCTGTTCTCAATCTAGCGGCAAGCAAGAGTGATTTAGAGTATCAGCACATGGGGGCTTTAAGTAACTTTAACCGCGCTTTTTTTGAGGCATTGGCAATCGTTGATGCCAAGCTCTCCGAACGTATCTTGGAATACATGTCAGCAACCGATATTCAGCTTAAAGAAGAACTCACGCTAGATTTTCTGCGTGAATGTAGTGCAAAGCTGCATAGCGCAGTTGGTCACGAAGCGGTAATTAAGCTGATTCCCGATATTGCAATGGCGATAATTGGCGTAGATGCCGTTAATCTTGAGTTTTCTACCAAGGTAAACCCACGCGATACGGAAAGCATGATCAGTGCAACAGAGGAATGGGGATACAAGAGTAGATAGTCGGTTAATCACCTAGAGGCTGATAAAAAAGAACCACCCACGGCGTAAGCACTATGGGTGGCTCCCTTATTTTCGGTTACTCAATCCGAAGACCTATTATCGTGCCGATACTCAAGACAGCGTTATAGCAACCATTGTCGCCTACTTCTCTTTCCCGTTGGTCAGCCTACTTTCGTAGTGTGGCCTTAATAGCTTATCTGGCTCCACTTGCCCAAATAATTTCGCAAGGTAAGGCAGGTAAGTTCCCTTGGTCAGTGCATTTGCTATGATACTGCCTCGCACCTTTATTTGGTATGAACAATACTACGTTACGTCCACTTATACAACGCAATTTTATCACTAGCCCTTAACGATACACCCTCACCGCTTTCCAAGCTAAATTTTGGCGCATCTTCATCATACGAGATACTTTCAATGCGTGAAGCGTGGTCGGAATAGCCCGTAGGTGAAATTAAGTCACCTACAACCAGTTCGCTTGCGTCCTTAACATCTCCACTAAGCACACATTCAACTTCATGGTCTCCTAAACTCATACTCATAATCCCATGCCTGTGTCTGTATTCATATCGCTGTCTTTATCGTATTCATCCCACCATGCCTCTGCTTCATCTCTCGAATCAAAATAAACGGGGGCAAAGAAGTCGGGTTTTGAGCTGTAGTCGTTCGGCTGCGTGAATCCTGTCGAAGCAAGCACGATACGATAGCGCCCACTTTCAGAGCCTTCCAGTTCGTAAGATGCAGAACTTGTTGCTGATACTGTCCAGTCCTTAAGGGTTTCAAGAAACTCAAAAGTCTCGCCATCGGAGTCTTTATTGAGTTCTCCTTCTTCCCATTCTGCATACGCCTTTTCCGCTGCGGAAATAATGTTTAATTTCTCATATAGCGACAAATACTCGTAACTATCGCTATCGTCTAACTGAGTCTTGCCTCTTACGAAATAAGCCTCGCAACCCATTTGAGCAAGATACTCCCCACCCACCAGTTGGACTAAAAACTCATTTCCATCACTTAGCTTGACCGATGCAGTTTCTTCACTCCATATTGAATATTTGATAACAACGTCTGAAACATCTTTCTTAAGTTCGCTGCAAATGTTTCTTATGTCGGCTAAATAGCTGTAGTAGCTGTCACTGATTAAGTCTTGCAGGCTGCTTTCGCCAGTTTCTTCTAAGATTTTATTTTCAAAGGACGTTTGCATTTCAGCATCTATATAATCACTCCAATCATCATCATTGCCAAAATCGGTAAAAGAATAACTTTCCGATTTCTGCTCTTGGAAAAAATTGAATATAGCTGTTTCATACTGGTTTTGCGGAGCAGCAAGCTTTTCGCTTAGCTCTATAATCCCGTCTTGTATTAATGTTCCCATCGTAAATCTCCTGTACGGTAATTTTATTTATCCCTTGCGGGTAAGCTGCTTGTTCAGCAGTGAACGCCACCTATGCAGAAAATTTGTATCAGCAGATCAGGGTTCTAACCCAGGCCAGTTAGGTGCAGAATCTTTCTGAATGTGTCGTTGTTAGTCATGTTGTGATGCCCCATGTGTGCTTCATTCCTTCACCATCCCCGAAAAGTCTTCGTAGTCACAATATAAGTCATTTGCGGGGCAATACTTCATCCCGTTTTTTGTAACAAGTATTAAGTGTTTGCGGCAATACGGGCACCGTTCTTTAATTATTTCGTGGCAGCATTCGCCCTCATTGCACCCACATCCGTTATACTTTAGCTCACTTACTGACTGTTCATCATTGCGTTCTTTATAAGCCTCAAGACAATCAAGCATGTGGTTGGTTTTGCGCACCAATTCAACCGCTTCCTCGCGGGTGAGCTTGAGTTCCGAACCTTTGTATGAAAGCAAGAGAGGGTGAGTATCATCTTGTTCAAATAGCTGTACTTTCAATGTTTTAGTGTTCATTGGTCACTTCTCAATATTTTCTTCATCATGTGTTCTGTTATCCACCCGCGCCCAACAAAATAGTTGAGCATTCCAAGTGATTTATTTTCAATCTGGGAGCCTGTCATGTCATCTAAGCAAGGCGTAAAATTGCATATTGCCTGGATAGCCGAACATCGTATTTGATTCGCCCCGAACTCGTCAGATGCTTTTATAGCTGCCACAATCAGAGGCATCATATCCAACGCTTGAGAATCGAACTGTGATTGAAGGCTAACATACGGCGGTTTAAGCGGAGGTTGGCCCCGATAGCTCATTTCTCTCTGTGCTTCTAAAATAAGCTGTCCGTCATCCCCTCGTATATTGCGTAATTCTTCATCCGTTTTGTTTTTCATGTGAATCCCCTTTTCGGTGATTTAGATTTCTTGATTTTTCAAGAGCTGCTTGTTCAGCAGTGAACGCCTGCCTATGCGGTAGAGCTATTAATCTACAGCAACTTAAACTTATAAGCAAGCAGAATAAACGATTAACCAAGCTTGCACTCACGATTTAAGCGTGATACGCAATATGAAGTGGCTTGGTTCTCAAGCTACCCCTAACCATTGTTATACCCATGCAATATGTAACCCGTAAGGGCGCGGCCCAATTGCCGCCCTGCACAATCCTGCACCACCCAATTAATCTTGCCACTCTGATAAAGCTTTGCTTTTCTTTTTCTTTTCTCTTACTCCCCCTTCCTATCCCTACCTTATCTAATATGCAGAAGTGCATCACCCCCTCAAAATGAAACAAAAGGAAAATAATAAGGGAACCAAAAAAGAAAAAAGAAAGAAAGTCTTGAGGTCGCAACCCATGTGCGAGGTGGCGGGGGTATGCGCTTCGCGCTTAGGGTTGACATATTGCATGGGTATATGTAATATAGAAAGGGAAATAAGGGCGGCGTTTGAATACCACCCGATTAAAGGATTGGATATTATGGCTAAGTATTTCTCGTTGGATAAAACGTACGATTGCGGCACACAAGGTTGCTGCCGCACTGATGAACATATCGGATGCTTTGAAACCAAGCCTACCCTACCCCAACTAGCCGTAGCGATGGGTGTTGCTTTTCCATCAAACGGCTATGCAATCACATCTGGTATGGTTCATGTGTGGGAAGGCAAAACAGGCATGGTAAACGGCGCTGAATACACGTTATCAGAGTTGTCTTTTCCTATGAGTGATACCTATGAAAAAGGGCAAGTGCGCAAGCTGATGGTGAAGTACATGCGTGAAGCTTTTGATATAGGCATATCACAGAAACCAATGAAGCACCTAACAGCCCGTGAGTTGCTAACCAAACTGCCTGGCTCACATAAGCTGCGCAGAGGATATTTTACGGCTATCTTAAAAGCGTACAAAGCAGGATTGTTCGCAAGGGAAATGGGCGATTTATAATTTAAGGTGCCGAACACACCATTACATAAGTTCAATTTTATAAACATAGGAGTAGAGACATGGCTAAAATCAGTTTGGAAGGCGTAGCAATCCCCACGGGGCACCAACATATCTTTGGTGATAAAGACACCGTAGATATTAAATTAAAGCGCATAGAGCGTGATTGTATTCACAATGCAAACATTCAACAAAGTCTAAGCAGCGGAAGGCTGATTATTGACTATGGTGTTACGGTGAATGGTAAGCCATTTGGTATGTTTGAATACAATACGATAGGCAAAAGAGAAGAACGCTACATTTACAAAGATAATGGAGGGGAAACCGTGCGTGTGAAAGCGCATGCGTCATACTGTGAGTATGTCACATCTTCGTCACAGTTTCATATCCCTAGAGTGCTCTTGTCTAAGCTTGCGCATATCCCCACTGATGAAGCCATTGCCGTCCGTGCGTCTGAAAAAGCAATCAAAGAGCAGAACCGATTGAAAGACGAGTTTGATCATGCCGTTCTATTTGCAAAAAAAGCAAACGCTGCGGAAATGTTTGCCGTCTTGGAGGAATGCAGCAAAGGTAATGGTGATTTCGCTGTTATTGCGCGTCACCTTGTCGGAAAAATTAAAAGCCAGATGCCGCAAATGGAGGTGGATGCATGATTTTCGTTGTAGAAGTGCCTCACAAAGCATTGCCCCTTTGTTGGGTTTCTTACGGAAAAGCGGAGCTTGTTACCACGCTGCAAACAACTCATGCCGATAGCTATGCCTACGAACCCGTGACTGTGCAGGAAATCTTTACCATGTACGGTGTAGTCTCAATTGCCGATGCACAGGCCAATAATGAAAATGGCGAACTTGGTGCCATTATCAATCTCGCGCAAGAGCATGGCATGTCTGCCACGGTTATTGACGACCCCACCACAGGTGAATGGGTAATCAACGACACCGATGAAATTTCAGCACTATTAGAACACAACGGGCATGACCTATCTTCGCAATCGGTTTATTGGACAGATGAAGAGGCATTGACGGCGTACCAAGATGATTCTAACTGGTGTGGACACCAAGGCATTGAAGCACGTAGAGCACTGCGCGATAGCTTGCGTAATCACGGCATTATGACCGAAAGCATTGATATTCAAATTCATTCAAGCTTTATCGAAATCACCATTGATAAAAACCCCACCTTCACACTTGATTGCGACCACGACAAAAACATGATTGGCGATGAAGGTGATTTTATTTATCCCGATTGCGAAACATGGCTACAAGAGCAGCTTGAAGAGCGAGATATTGGGCCTCTGCATGACCTGACCTGTTGACAGCTACAGAAATAAATGATAAGTTATGAGCGTTTTTATTGCACTTAGCCCCTAATTTCATAGAAATAAGGGATAGATAATTAACAGGATTAGGTGATAATGGATTGAATATCAATAGAAATAACCGAGAACACCTTGGGGCGGAGCGTCCGCAACAAGTACGAAAAATAGGAACTACACGCCGAAGCGTGTCAGGCTTCTTCATGTTCCGTGGTAAAAAATCAATACCATACGAGTCCGCTTTAGAGCGTGACCTATTGATACGACTATCACATAACCGCCTTGTAAACGACATTATTGCTCAACCCCTCCAGCTGAAATACGAAGCCTCTAATGGAAATGAATACCCATACACTCCTGATTATCTCATCTACTATCAATTAGAAAAAAGCACTCCTTTAGAAGACTTATCTGTACCCATGCTGGTTGAAGTGAAGTACCGACAAGAACTGCAAGAAAAATGGCTCAAACTAAAACCTAAGTTTAAGGCTGCTCGTAAGTATGCGACCGAGCAAGGCTGGACATTTAAAATCTACGATGAACTACGTATTCGTGACCAAGTATGGCGCAACATTATGTTTCTACAACGCTACAAACGTATGGAGTTCGACCCAGAAGAAACCAAATGGATACTAGATAACATGCGCTTTATGGGACAAGCAACATTTGACTATATTTTAACTCGCCACTTCTTTGACAAGTGGGATCGCGCTGTAGGAATATCTCATGTATGGCATTTATTAAGTACTGGGGCAATAGATTGTGATATGTCTTTACCACTGAATGATTTCACTGAATTATGGGTAGCTGATTATGACGAATAATATTGAAGGAAAAGCAGTACTAAGGACACCTGTTGATATAAACATTGGTAGTTTTGTATCAAAAGAAAGCAAGACTTATAAAATAACAGAATTGTTAGACTTTAATTCTGTTATCGGAGTGGAACTGAGTTCAGGCAGAAGCAAGGTCTTAAAGCTAACAGACTTGTCCCCCATATTAAGTACAGATGCTGATCATATTACTATCGACATTGATGATATTAGCGATGATGATTGGAAAACAGCACAGTACCGATATGCCATTATCAAACCATTATTAACCGAGCAGGGTTCTTTGCTTCCAGCAATTAAAGAGCAGTCCAAGAAATATGATGTGAGTGTGCCAGTTATTTATCGCTGGCTTAGCGCATATAAAGGGCTTGGTGTTGTATCTGCCCTCATTCCTAAAAGAAGGGGTTGGCGGCGAGGAAAATCACGCCTTCCCTCCATTGTTGATGGCGTTATCAATGAAGTTATTGAAGATACATACTTAACTCTACAGCGTCCAACTGTAAAACAAGTCATTACCGAAGTTAGAAGGCGCTGCATGGGACGCAACTTAAGTCCACCACACGATAATACAATCAGAGCTAAAGTTAGTAACATTAACCTAAAGACCAAATTAAGACGGCGTGGACAAAAAGAACAAGCAAAGAATAAATTTAACCCTACACCTGGGCACTTTCCTAATGCTGATTATCCATTAGCTGTTGTTCAAATTGACCACACACCTCTAGACATCATTCTTGTTGATGACATCTATCGCCAACCCATTGGCCGACCTTGGTTAACACTAGCTATTGATGTGTATAGCCGAATGGTTACTGGGTACTACTTATCTTTTGACCCACCAAGTGGAACATCCGTCGCTATGTGTATGGCACACTCCATATTACCCAAAGATGCTTGGCTTAATTTACTAGGTGTAGATGCTACATGGGATGTATGGGGCATCATGGATAAGGTACATGTTGATAATGGTGCAGACTTCCGGTCAGGCAACTTCTTACGCTCATGCGAAATGTATGGTATTAATTTAGAATTTAGACCTGTAAAGCAACCGCAATACGGTGGACACATAGAACGATTACTGGGAACACTGCTCAAAGAAATACATAACCTGCCTGGCACAACATTTTCATCAGTCAAAGAGCGAGAAGATTATCAATCTGAGAAACATTCTTGCCTAACAAAGAATGAGCTTGATGTGTGGCTTGCAACCCTAATTTGCAAAGTTTATCACCAGCGCTTACACACGGGGATAAACACATCGCCAAGTAAGCAATGGGAAATTGGTATTTTTGGTAATGGAACCACTCAAGCAAGAGGTCTTCCTAAGCGCCCACAAGACTCACATACTTTGTTATTAGACTTCCTACCATCATATAAAAGAACGGTTCAAACATACGGAGTTACCATTGATGGCTTAAACTATTATGCAGATGTGATCAGATCTTGGATCAATGCGCCTGAGACTGATAATCCTAATAAGAAACGCGAGTTCACATTTAGGCGTGACCCTAGAGATATAAGTATTGTTTGGTTTTTTGATCCCGATATAAAACAATATTTCCGTATTCCTTTTGCTAACCAGTCCTTACCAGCTATGAGTATCTGGGAATACAAAAGTGCCCGAAAGAAACTCAAACAAGAACTTGGTGAGATAAATGAGCACAGCATTTTAAGAGCCGTCACCGAGCTTCGTGAACAAGTGCAAGAGTCTGCGGCTAAAACAAAAAAAGCACGAAGAAAGCAGCAAAGACGTATTGAACATGAAAAACAAGTGCCTAAACCTTTGCCACAACCAGAACAAGCACAAAGTGCAGATTGGAAAGATGATGATATTTCATACTTTGAGGATATTGCATGACTGAAAAATTTGACCATATTCATCCAAAGTTTCGGCATATCACAAGCCTATCTAATCAGGAACGTATCGACTTCATAGATGAAGAAAGATGGATTGGCTATCCCCGAGCCACCGAAATTCTTAGCAGAATGCAAAAGCTTCTCCTTAAACCTAAACGCTTACGCATGGAGAATTTACTAATAAAAGGTGAACCAAATAATGGTAAAACAACGCTCATTCACCATTTTGCAGAGGAATTTGGTGAAGGTTACGTCAATGATGAAATCCAAGCTATAAAACCCGTCGTAATTGTTGAATCGCCACCATCAGCAGATGTGAAGGCACTATACATATCAATCTTAGAGCGCTTCTTTACCCCATACAGAGCTACAGACTCTAAAACTAAACTCTGCCATCAGGTAGTTCATATTATGCGCTCTTGCCAAGTGAGAATGCTAATTATTGATGAGCTTCACTCTTTATTAGCAGGCAGCCCCTCTAACCAACGTGAAGTTATGAATGCCATCAAGTTTCTTTGTAATGAATTGCGCATACCAATTGTAGGTGTTGGCACAGGTGATGCCGTTAGAATCCTGCATACCGACCCACAACATGCGAGTAGGTTTGATGTCGCGGCCTTACCTAAATGGGGGCTTAACAAAGATTTTCAAAAACTTGTTCTGAGCTTCCAAGCAATTTTACCATTAAAGCTCACATCTAACCTTCATGAAAGAAGCAAGCTTGCATTATTACACTCAACCTGTGACGGGAATATTGGAGACTTACACAGGCTGCTTTCTGAGTGTGCAAGAAAAGCCATTACCTCTGGAAAAGAGGAGATTACACTGGAAACAATCGAGAGTTGTAAGTGGATACGGTCAACCAAGGGCATCAGGAACATATACACATAAACGGCCCTTGGCCTGTCAAGACAACAGCTTATGACGATGAGCTTCTAACATCTTGGCTAATTCGTAGTGCTCTCGCAAATGGCTGCGACCCCATAAGTTTAACCTCATACCTTTGGGGATCATGGAGAACATGGGCAACTGACCTGGACCGTAATATACCACAGCAAAAGCTAAACATTCTCTCTGATATGTTTCCTGCCAATACCGTTCCTTTTCAAAAAATGACTCTTCCTCCAATTATACATCAGATACATAACCAACAATTTCCAAGCAACAGCATATCTCCTTGGATATTGAGCCTCGGCATCCGTAATAGAAACAGAAAGGGAGGGCTACAATACTGCCCTAAATGCTTTGAGACCGAAGAACCCTACTATCGAATTAACTGGCGCTTAGCATGGCATACATGCTGTTCTAAACACCAAACTCAACTATTGGATAAGTGTCATGAATGTGGGTTAGTTCTTGAACCTCACAAGCTAAAAGCAGACTGTGGCAGCATGAAACAATGTACTTGTTGTAAGGCGTTGTTAACTGAACAGATCGCACCACCAGTAAGCCAAAATACACTACTCTTTCAGGCTACTTGTGATCAAGCCTTACAGATGGGTCAGGTAAATTTTTATGGTTCCAATCTAAGCTCTCAACGTTGGTTTGAACTATGCATATTCTTAATCCTATTTATCAAACGAATCGCAAAGATGAATCACCAAAAACTACTCCATTTTGTACATATAATTAAACTTCCTTTCCAATCAATACCTAACCACACAGCAGCCTTAGAAAATATGACCACGAATCATCGGTTTGCTTTATTTCACGCTTTACAACACCTGCTATCAACACATCCGAACCAAATTATGAATGCACTATTAGAGGCTGATGTTTCTCAACAGGCATTTGCCCCAAAAAATGTGCTCTTGCCAGGTTGCTATCAAAATATTTATAACCAGCTTCCCCAAAGTACATACAACAGGGCAGAAAAAAAATATTTAAAGGCTCCTTTACCTCGCCCAAGGCCAAGGCATGAGGTTGAAAGAAAAGCACTAGACATTATTCGAGCATTACACCAGTGATTCAGAAAGAAATGCAGTGTGATGAGTGTGGGCGCTTTAAAAAAATCCACCGCAAGTATAAAGAGTTAAAGTTTTGTGCTGCCTGCTACAAACGAACTTTCTTAAAGGCTCCTTGCCCAAAGTGCCACACAACAAGCAGGCTTTATACCTTTGATAAAGATGCGGTATGCATCACATGTGAAAGGGCACGACCTTGTATTAGATGCGGGGAACAGGATTATAAAATAGGTCAGAACACACGTTATGGGCGAGTATGTCAAAGTTGTTCCACATACTTTCGAGAACCTAAAGCATGCTCAAAATGTGGCGAACTTTCCCGCAGACTGTCTGCCTATAAGAAATATGGAGAGCTAGAACCGATTTGCCCTAGGTGTGCAAACAAACATCGTGGAACTTGTAACATGTGCAAACGACACCGCGATCTTATTTCATCAAAATCGGGGGAGCTACTATGTAAAACTTGCAATGCTCTTGGCATGATTTCATGCCCATCATGTAACGAGATGTATCCATCAGGGTACGGTAAACAATGTGTAAAATGTTATTACTCAAACCTTTTCAAAAAAAGAAAGCACTTAAATATGCAGTGTATAACAACACATGGTGCCCAGAACTTATACGAAGGGTTTGCAACTTGGGTTTTACGCACTTACAAAATACGCAAAGCTGTGATTGTTATCAATGCACACATTCAATTCTTTCTCACACTTGATGCTCAGTGGGGCAAACTGCCTGACAAAGTAACTTTGCTTCACTTTTTCGGTGCAGAAGGTCTTCGGCACCATCGTACAGTCATCAAATTTTTATCCGAGAATCACTTGCTGTCCTTCACAGAACATGAAAAAAGAACCCATTCAAATATTACACGTATCAAAAAAATGACTGATGGCTTCTCAGGAACGAAAGAAGCCTCCCTAATCCTATCTCTATATTGTGACACTCTGCTTGATGAGGTGAAAACCAAAACTATTCAAGCAAATACAGCTAGATTTTATGCATCATCCGCAAGAACATTGTTAAGTATCAGCTATCCTGTAACCAATAATTCAATACTTGAATACCTAAACGCAAGACCAGGGCAACTTGCAACGGTTTCTAGATTTATCGTGTTCCTTAAAAAAAACTGGGGCCTCAATTTACAACTGCCCACGACTAGTGCTATCCCCTGTGGGTCTGGCACCGCCCAATCTAAACAAAAATTAATTAAGCGATTGCAAAGAATAAACATACCTTACTATAAAGATAAGCAGGCTCTAGCATTAGCTCTCTTGTATTTTCATGGGGTACCTACACAACACACAAGAAAAATGGGCTTAGTAGACACAGCATCCCTGACTTCAAATGGCATAAATGTAAGCTTGGAAGAATATACTTACTGGCTACCTAAAATCGATGTAACAGACCCTGTATTTTTCCCGAGTCATATTGATTACACTGAACTCTACAAGTGATGACAAAACTAAGCTTAAAGCTATTATCTAGCATCAGACTGGAGGGACAAATGTACGATGAATTAAAAGATGCAATAAAGCAAGCCACTGAATATGGGACCGTTAATCCCGAGACTCTAGCAAGGATACTGGACGAAAAAGGATACAAGCAAGAAGATAGGGTTAGAGGATCTTTGGATAGTGCCTTAAGAAGAAAGGTCAGTGGTCAGGCACAATACGCCCAAGGCTCTCAAAAAGAGAAAAATGCATATATTGCAGGAATGCACTGGGTAAGAGACGCATTCTCTCAATTATAGCAACTCATTAAAGTAACGAGGGTTATACCTACTTTTTAATTGTATACGTTTCACTCTCTTATTTACCTCGGATAAACATCAGAAAACAAAGGTTTATGCAGAAACTCATCATCTTCAGGAACTTCAAATCCTTCATACGATTTTATGTACCCCACAAATAACCCAAAAGTTGGGTCTTGGGCCAATTTTGCTGGTGACATAGCTTCTGGTTTGTACAAAATCGCAGCACTTTCACTAAGAACACCAACAGAGTGGAAGGCTGCTGCGACAAGTTCTGAGCAGAAATAACTACTTTTCTCTGGTGAATCTGGCTGTAAACCTTCAGTGAAATATTTATGGAATTGCATTTCGACAGATTGATTGTGACTTTCTTCGTTCTGCTCAAACCTATGATAGCCTCTATTGTTAAACCTCACTCCTTTTTTGATGGCATCACCTATAAATGAGTTCAACTTCATTATTCTACTAGGTGTCCAACACCCTGGGTGAGGTCTAAATACCGCTACTCGCTCATATGTATCAGTTAAATCAGATATCGTTATCTTCCTAACGCCCGATGAAGAGCTTTCTGCAACTAGATTATTGTCAATACAAATTGCTGCATGAGAATAACTACTACCTGTCGCCGCTAGAGTATCTTCAGCAACGCTTGAATCATAACATAAGAGCACATCACCTAGCTGAATAGCTCCATATTTAATCAATTTCATTTTAAACTGTATATTCCAGTGAAGTTTGCCACTGATTCTGATTCAAATTAGCCACCCATTATGGTTCAAACCTTACCAGTGGTTATGGCTATGAAATTATAGCGCTGACCGGCGATAAACGGCCAGAAGCGGACGTTCGGCAACTCACATTTAACGCTTAAGTTAATGCGTCGCATTTAATGTTTATAGTTAGGAGCCTGTTTCTCGTTGTATCCACGCAAGAATGTCGCCGTAGGTTTCAACAATATTCCTATATCGAATCTGTTGCACTCCTGAAACATTTGTAAATTCATTAGCGCCATCTTTTAGCAAGATGATTGCTCTAGAGAACCCAAGCCTACCTTGGAATAAGCCCGTCTCATGGATAACATTTGGACGAGTATTAAAGGTTCCATCTGCTAGCTCATCTTCAGGTGTATGTACTAGTACAGCTAGTTCAGAGCCATCGAGCATATCCTCAAGAACATCTCTAATTGTATGCCCTGCTCTAGAACCAACCTCGTATGCCTCTATGGGAATCCCATGCTTTTCGTGAAGATGATCCTTCAAATCTCTCCAGTCTCCATGCCTCCCGTGACCAATGAACAAGGTTGGTTTCTTGAGTTGAGGCTCTATAGCTTCGGGGTGAGGGATTATTTCAGTAGCTACAATCGAATCCGCTTCAGTTTCGAATCGAGCTATCTTGAGTTTATCCTTTGATCTAACCTCCCAACCAAACTTTTCATAGTGCATCAAGCGAACTCTCTGATGCTCTTGAAAATCGAGATACAGGTTTGAGTCCATAGGGTTAAAGTCGGTTAAAAAATCTTCAATATTTTCGTATGACCATGAGCCAGCTTCTTTGGTAACCCTACTGGAGCTACCTTTAAGGTCACCAAAAATGGTCTCCGCAAGCTGTACTAATTTTTTCCACCCGAGATCGGATAAATACTGGCCTTTGTAGCTTTTTTGTCGCTCCATTGGTACTCCTATGTCCCCTTATCGGTCCTGATATATGCATACGATAGCCTAATTCTAAGAAGTTTACGAATGACCTTTAAGGGTCGGGGGCAGCCATTCGGCACTTCCATTTTGGAACTGAATATCTGTCCACTTTTTTAGGTTCCGTCCAACCCCCGAACTTTTCCCTCTTTCCTAAAAGTTATTATCGCTTTTCCATTTTCTTTAGAGATAAAATAGCTTGGTTGTTGTTCCAGAGAATAAAAGCCGACAACATCAAATAGCTTAGGCGAAAGAATTGCAGCCAGCACTGCTTTCACAATCATATATATCATATGTACTCGGCTTATATTGTTCTCATCATCAATTTCTTTAAAGAACGCTATACAAGCCTTAGATTGCCTGAATGTTAATTCAATAGAAACCGAGCCATTAGTATTTAGCTCTCTAGTTAAGTTCTGACTGGTTATTTCCTTATAGGTATAATTCAATCCTCTACTCCTGAGTTTTTACCTTTCCCAATAATACGATTGTAGCTAACAAAACTAAACAGGCGAGTGACCGCTTCGGGTTGGGAGCTGTCATTCAAGAAAGCCTGATACGCTATATATAATATTGAATACAACAAAGGCTCTTGTCATATAGCCCCACGCTACCCACTGAACATTAAATGCTGAGTTCCAAAGTGAACCTAGAATCCAAAAATAATAGATGAGTAAAGGGGTGTAGATGATTACTGAAGCGAATAATATATTCGTAACACCTAGCAAAATCATAATGCCGAAAGGAATGGATACAAAAAGACTAATAGCTAAACTTCCAAGTATAAAATAATACCAAAAAACAACAGAAAGTTTTTCCTCTCCTCTCCATATTGAACTAAGCCGAGCCCATATTTCAGCCTTATCCTTAAACATTAACCATCAGCCTCTGCATGGGCCTAGTGCCAAGCTTTCAATATAAATTTTATGCATAAAATATCCCCGTGACTATAATACTATAGCCTAATTTTTGAATGGCCGCTTCGGGTCGGTTGCAGACGGTCAGCATCCATCAAATGATAAGTATAGACGATGAATTTACATAAAACATATTGGGTTCAAGTAGCGCATTTTTGCAGATAACTAGAGGTGGCTACTTTGAACCATAATGGGTGGCAAGCTTGAACCATAATATACATTAAACTCCATATCATTTTTCATTTCAACCGTTCCGCCCCATTCCCCACACTGCTGTGCCACCAAACCTCTATACAAGTAAGATCTATCCTACTCCCCTCATCACTAAACCCTAACTCGAGAATCGTTTCTAAGATTGCGCCTATACTCCCACTTCCATACAAAAGGTAAATTGCTTTGCGATAACCTGCATTTCGATGGAATGCTGTTAAGGTAAATAAGTCTTTTTTGATTCCATCACGAGATGCGGTAATCGGCTTGACCTCAATAATTGTGTGATTTCCACTCATATCACCTGGGATATGAACAAGCAGGTCTGGCTTAGTATTATCCAAATCATTGCCTCGAATTAATGGGTGACCCGCCTTATCTACCTCACCGCTAAGTTCATACTCTGTCTCTTTTGGCCAATTCACTCGCAATTGGTGATAAAGTTCATAACAATAAACACGTTCACGGTAGATTGGGGTTTCCCTTCCATCTATAGGAAGCTGGAAATAGTTTTTTCCAATTCCTCTTGTGGCCGTCTCAAGCACTTG
>Ga0316204_10000482_pt1 | contig 145791 bp, 122 predicted proteins | sample 6monrhotite_MG_2_FD_205661 | JGI IMG/M metagenome (GOLD analysis project Ga0316204, IMG submission 205661) | Microbial mat bacterial communities from mineral coupon in-situ incubated in ocean water Damariscotta River, Maine, United States -... | ecosystem: Environmental > Aquatic > Marine >... | reverse complement strand
CATGGTTCAGCACCTTAGCGTCGTTGTGTTTGCTGATCGCGCCTTCGCGAAAGGCCGCATTTGTGGTGTTCGTGCCCATGGTCTTGAGACCGACAACACAGTGGTTTGCGAGAATGCGCCGGGCTAATTCTGAATCTGGCGTTTGCAGGCCCTGCGTGGTTTGACAGCCGCCCAAGGCCATGGCGCACAAGACGCTGAGTGAAACTATGACGCTTTTCATTGGATGGGGCCCCCAGAAAACCAAATGAGCTGAACCAATTTAGACGAACAGATAATGGTTCTGCATGAACGCATACCGAACGCCATTTTCTCCGCTTATTCGAATAGTTAGCCTAATTTGACAGCCCTGACTTATCGTTAAACAAAATCAACGGGGTCACTTCGAAAGCGCGGACCATGGGACTGCTGCGCACGGACCTCCACTCGTCAGAGGTGCATGCGAATTCGCCGGTGGCGCGGTTAAAGTAGAGGTTTTCGCGAACCCGTTGCGAAGATGCCTCAACAACCACCCAGTCTGCCGGTAAACCTTCTACGTCGTAGACAAAAATTTCATCCACCCGATGCTTGTGTTTAAAGCTCAGTTCCATGCCGTCACCGCGCTTGCTCACCACACCTTCGCGAACAGGAATGGGCATCTCTCGGCCCATGGACATGATCCCGACAACACAGTGGTTTGCGAGAATGCGCCGGGCTAAATCTGAATCTGGCGTTTGCAGGCCCTGCGTGGTTTGACAGCCGCCCAAGGCCATGGCGGCCAAGACGCTGAGTGAAACTATGACGCTTTTCATTGGATGGGGCCCCCAGAAAACCAAATGAGCTGAACATATTCAGGCGTAACGATACTGGTTCAGTATGAACGCATACTGAACGCCATGATCACCACGTCTCGGCAGTTTCATCGACAAGCTTCAAACCTTGCTCATCCAGCACCCGGCTCAGCGGCAAGGTCATGGTGATTATTGTGCCTTTGTTTTGCTGGCTGCCCATCTCGAACGTGCCGCCATGCAGCTCAACCAGGGACTTGGTCAGCGGAAGGCCCAGCCCCGAACCATCGTGCTTGCGCGCCAATGAACTGTCGACCTGACCGAACTGCATCATCGCCTTGGCAAGCCCTTCTTCATCCATGCCAATGCCCGTATCCTCGACGGAAATGACGAAACCGTCTTTTTCGCGCTTCGCGGTGCATATGATGCGCCCGCCGCGCGGGGTGAATTTGACGGCGTTGCTCAACAAATTGAGGAGGATTTGCTTCATCCGCCGCGCATCAAGCATCAACGTCGGCATGTTCGTGCGGTCCGGCCACTGCAAAACAAGCCCGCCTTCGTCCACCCGCGATTGAATGATTTGCTGACACGCCTCGCATATGTCGGACAAGCGGACCGCTTCTTCGTGCAGCGCCAACTTGCCCGCTTCGATGGCGGAGACATCCAAAATATCGTTGATCAGCTCTAGCAAATGCGCGCCCGAATTGTGAATGAAGCCCACATACTCAACGTATTTTTCATTTCCGAGCGGGCCAAAAATCCCTTCTTGCATGGTCGATGAGAACCCCAAAATGGCATTGAGCGGGGTGCGCAGCTCATGGCTCATATTCGCCATCAGCTCCGTCTTTGCCCGGTTGGCGAGCTCTGCGGTGTGTTTCGCATCGCGCATATGCTCTTCCGCCAATTTGCGTTCGGTGATGTCTTCATGCATGGCGACAAAGTGCGTCATATTGCCATCCAGATCGTGAACCGGCGCGATGGAGGCATAGGCCCAAAAATGAGACCCATCTTTGCGGCGGTCTTTAATTTCCGAACGCCACTCCGCGCCGTTCATGATCGTCTTCCATAAATCGGCATGAACCTCTTTGGGTGTATCCGGTGATTTAAGAATATCTGAACGACGACCAATCGCTTCTTCGCGCGTATAGCCCGTTATGTCCGTGAACATGGCGTTCACGTACTCGATGCGTCCGTCGAGATCGGTGATAAAGATCATCGTCGGGCTTTGTTCGACAGCCTGCACAAGCTTGCGCAGCTCCATTTCCGCCAGGGCGCGCATTTCGACTTCGCCTTGCAGGCTCGCCGTGCGCTGCTCGACCTTTTGTTGCAGTGAATTTTTAAGATCCGTGAGACTTTCATTGGCGCGCTGCTGCTCTTTGAACACCCGCTCGACGGCTGTGCCCATGGTGTTGAATTCCGCGACCCGTGATGGTTCAAACTCCACCAGATCGCCTTCACCCACGACGGACAACGCATAACGCGACATACGTTTCGCGGGATTGATCACCAGCCACATCAAAAGCAGAAAAACGCTGGCGCTGCCCACCAAAACAACAATGAAATGAATCGTTATGTCGTCTTTAAACGAGGACGCCAAGTTGCCGAAACTGGTGTCATCAATGATAAAAGCAGCGTCAACAACAGCCGCATCGGAAAAAGAAAGCGACGTTAAATAGGCGATATGTTCCCCGCCCGCCTCTGTCACCGTATCGTGTTTGAACGCTCTCAACGCGCCTTGCGCAGCAAACAACGTACTTTCCCTAACAAGGGGGGCAGAGATTTGAAGGATATCGTTCGCGAACAGTTCAACATGATCGATCCCGGTGGTGCGCTGGATTTCATTGGCGAGCCGAAGGTTGCCATGCAGCGATACGCCGTAAACCAAATGGCCGACCACTTGGCCGGTTTTGTGAAAAACGATCGGAACGCTTTGCACAAGCGCCGTGTCCGTTTCTCCAACAGCGACCCACAATTTCACATTGATAAAAGGCCGAATTTGGCCTGCGACCAGATCGATATCGCCAACAAACTGCCCGGCATTCCCGACAACACGACCGCCCATATCGAAAATGAGCAAAACCCCCATCCGGTCCGAAACGCTCTGTAACCCTTCGTATAGAAAGCTTTCCGCATCGTCCCATTCAGCATTTTTGACATATTCACCCAAGTCGCCATTACGCGAAACCAGCTCGACCGCAGAGCTCAGAAAGTTCAACTCATCCCAAAATGTATTCAGTGTAGATTTGTGCGCCTGCTCGAATGAGCGCTGTATCTCATTTCTCAGTTGCTCGCGCGCCGACACATAGCTTGTGTACATAATGGCACCGTTTGTTGATGCCAAAACAAACACAAGTATCGCAAAGATCAAGGGACCAATGCGCATATTGGTATTTAATAGCCTCATTTATTCACCAGAGTTCTGAAAGGTCCGATTATTCATATCGGCAACACTCCCTTTTTCAGTCGTGTTTAAAACCCACCCAGCTCAGCCTAAATCGGCCGGATAATAGTTGCAGAATTCTCGTTTTTATCCAAGGCAATAGCGTCCTACCCGCCGCCATCATCAAATGCACACCTAGGTATGCAGACATATTGGGATGCACAAACGCAATGTCTATAAACTTTGCAATCGGCGAGGGGGGCCGAATTCAATTTTATGTTTTTGTCGAACGTTGTTTATAGTCGGCCCCATGCCTCATCAGATTCTCAAAAACGTTTTCGGTTATGACAACTTTCGCCCCGGTCAAGTCGAGGTCGTCAACGCCCTGCTTTCGGGTGAAAACGCCCTGGCGGTGATGCCGACGGGTTCGGGAAAATCGCTGTGCTTTCAAATTCCGGCGCTGGTGAAAGGCGGTCTAACCATCGTGGTGTCGCCGCTGGTGGCCTTAATGGAAGATCAAGTTGCAGCCCTGAAACTGGCTGGAGTCGAGGCGGAAACCATCAATTCATCGCGTGATCGGACGGTCAATGTCGATGCGTGGCGACGGGTCGCGGCGGGTGAAACCCGGTTGCTGTATCTCGCGCCCGAACGCTTGATGACGGATCGCATGTTGGATGCGCTGGCGCGCTTGCCGGTGACGCTGATCGCCATTGACGAAGCCCACTGCCTGTCGCGCTGGGGCCCGTCGTTTCGCCCTGAGTATGAAGCCTTGTCGCGTTTGAAGGATATCTTTATCGGCGTGCCCATCGCCGCGCTGACCGCCACCGCCGACAGCGCCACCCAAGAAGACATCGCCGCCAAGCTGTTCGGCGGCCAAGGTCGCGCGTTCGTGTCTGGGTTCGACCGCCCCAACATCCGCCTCAACGTCGAAATCCGCACCGACGCCAAACGCCAATTGCTGGGTGTGATCAAGGATTTTGAAGGTGAAAGCGGCATCGTGTATTGCCTGTCCCGCGCCAAAACCGAAAAAACTGCGGCGATGCTGTGCGAAAACGGGGTCCGCGCCTTGGCTTATCACGCAGGGCTGTCGGCGCAAATGCGGGCGCAAAATCAGCAAACGTTCATGATGGAGCCGGGCGTCGTGATCGTCGCCACCATCGCGTTCGGCATGGGCATCGACAAGCCCGACGTACGCTTCGTCTGCCACACCGACATGCCCGGCAATGTCGAGGCTTATTATCAAGAAATCGGCCGTGCGGGCCGCGACGGCAAGTCCGCCGTGGCGCACATGTTTTATGGTCTGGACGATGTGCGCATGCGGCGCATGTTCATCGAACAAGAAGACAGCGACCCGGACCACAAACGCCGCGAGCACAAGCGCCTGGATGCGCTGATCGCCTACTGCGAAGCGTCCAGCTGCCGCCGCCAAGCGCTGCTGGAATACTTCAACGACAGTATTGAGCCGTGCGGCAACTGCGACATGTGCCTCACCCCGCCAGAAATGGTCGAAGGCGCAGGTATCGCACAAACCCTATTGTCCGCATGCGTCGCCACTGGGCAGATGTACGGCCAAGCGCACTTGATCGACATCGTGCGCGGCGCGGACACCGAAAAAATGCGCCAAGCGGGTCACGATACGTTGCCTGAGCACGGCCAAGGCGCCGACATTTCCAAAGACGCATGGCGCTCGATCGTGCGTCAACTGGTCGCGGGTGGATATCTTAAAATCGATGTCACCGGCCACGGCGGCTTGAGCCTCACGCCCAAAGGTCAGGCCTTGTTGAAGGGCGAAGAAACCTTCAGCTATCGCAAAGACTTGGTGCTCAAACCTGAGAAGAAGAAAAGCCGCACGGGGCGCGCCGAACCTCCCGCCGACCTAAACCCAGACGACGCCAAGTTGTTGGGAGAACTGAAAGACCTACGCACCCATCTGGCGATGGAACGCGAAGTGCCCGCCTATATGATCTTTTCCGACCGCACCTTAGAAGACATGGCGCGTAAAAAGCCTCGTGATAACAATGCGTTTGCCGACATCCATGGCGTCGGCGCGGCCAAGCTCAAAGACTTTGCCGAAGCCTTCATCGGCATCATCGTCGAAAACACCTAAATAGAGCCCGCTTGTTCCACCAGCACGATACGTTCACCGTCTGCGGTGAACACGTTGAGTTGGCGGATGGTCCAGCCTTCGCGAGTCTTGTTCAGGTACACGTAAACCGTCCCAGGTGCTTTGCTGCCTTGGACATCGAAGTTCAGTTCTGCCCAGCCTTCATCGTTGGTGGTTTGAATGTTGCCGCTGGTCCACCACCCCGTCGGCTCGACCGGCAGACCGAGACGGCGTTCCAATGCGGGGTGGCCGCGCAGCTCATCAACCGTCAGGCGATAGGCGTCACTGCTGGTGAATGCCATCGTAACAAGCGCGATAATGCCGCCGAAAAACAGCGGAATGCCGAAAAACGCGCCCCACCCGACCCGCGCCCAGATGCGCTGGGTGCGCTTAAAATGCTCGACGTCGCGCCAGTCATTGTTGGCCCAGGCCCACGCGTTGCCCTTGGCACCCAAAACGAACAGCATCACGATGTTGACACCGGGTACGAACATCAACAAGGCAATCCAAGTGTTGTGCGCCAGCCCCCACACCCAGTTGAGAAAAAACGCACCCCAGTTCCAACCGCGCAACTCAGGCGGCAAAGGATTTTGTCGGTGAACGGGGCTTTGGTTTTGCATTTGCTCCTCTATGGTCGGGTTAGATCGGGGCCTAGCCCTCAGGATCGCGACCGCCGCCACCCTTGCGTTTGATCGGGCGTAGGATGTCATTGCCCAGGCGGCGCTTGATGACGTCCAGATTGGCTGCACCTCCGGTCATCTCAACCGGGGCGACAACAGGTTCGGGAGCAGGCGCCGCGTGCTTGGTAAAGGCGCGCACACCGAACCCCTTGGGCGCGTCATCGCCACCTTGGGGTGGGCGCGGTTGCGGATGTGAGGGCGCAGGCGCATCCTCCATCCGGTCTTCATCATCGGCGCCAAACACCTCATTGACGTAATCGTTGATCGGATCGATGGGGTCAGGACCGAAGTCATTGGGGCCCGGCGAACCGCGAAAAAAGCCCACCACGATGGCCATCCACAGATTGTAAATCGGCACCAAAAACAACAACAACCACCAGCCCGAGTGGCCCAAATCGTGGGCGCGTTTGACGACTAAAGCCAGGCTAACCCAAAAATTGAACACCAACAGCGGCAAGATCACGACCAGCGCGATGGCGACGCCGAACATGCCACCCAGTCCCGTAGCGCCGAACATCAGCCCGACCAACACGCCAAACAGCTGCACGCCCAGGCCGATCATCGACATCAGCACGAAGCCCTTGAGCCAATAGGCTTTGCGGTTCAGGCGCCCGGAAAACGAAAACCACACCCATTTCAGCGGCTGATCCCAGCCCTTCATATTGCGCCGCGCGATAAGCAAAACCGCACCGTTGATCAACAGAAAAAACACGATGACGCCAAGTTCGGCCATCGTGGTGACGCTTTGCATCTGCGCCATCTGATCGGGCGTCATTTGGCCCTGCTGCGCCCACGCTGGTGCGGCGAATGCGGTTGCGGCGAGCGCTGTGAGACATACGCGTAAGTTGGACACAAGATGAGGCATCGTAGCTCCAGCACCGTCTGTTTTCATTTGCTCATCGTATTGTGCCCAAAAAAGATAGAAATGCGAAGGCTTTACGATATTGTGATCGACATGAAACCCATACTTATCCTTCTCTTCACCCTCAGCATGAGCACCGCTGCGCCCGCTCAAACCCCGCCTCAAGAGCACGTGTCGAGCGATCCTCGCCATGCCCAATGCTTTAAAAAGTCGCGAAAAAAACCGGACTGGATGGTCTGTGAAGAGCTGATCGCACCGTTGTTGGCGCGCCACAACCAGGGCGAAAAAGTGTCCGGCTTTATATCGTGCGTGCCCAGCGCAACACCACTTGAAGAGGTGCGCCAGACGTTCCACACGTGGATCTCAAAACGCCCGCATTTCGCCAAATACACCCCTTGGGACACCTTGTCGGGCGGCCTGTCGGTACTGTATCGCTGCACAAAGTAATGCGCGTTTAGATCACACAAATACATTCAGCACGTGTTCAGATTGTGGCCCGTATTCTCCTCACCAGATTCGAAAAAATGTGTGGGGATATTTTTATGAAGACCTTAATCAGATCCGTAGCCGTTACGATGGCCACCGTGGTTGCATGCGCCAGCTGGCAAGCGCAAGCAAAGACGCTCGATTTCACCGTCTATCGAGACGGTTCCAACATCGGCACCCACAGCTACGCCATTTCCCAGCACGGCGATGAAACCCTGGTCGAAGTCTCCACCGACATTCAGGTCAAGATGCTGTTCATCACCGCATACAAGTTCACCCACGCGTCCAAGGAAGTGTGGAAAAACGGCAAGCTGATACAGCTCAACTCCACCACCGACGACGACGGTGCCGACAAAGCGCTCAACGTCAAGGCGCAAGGCGACGCCTTGACCGCCGACAGCATGGTCAATGGCCAAGACCGTCGTCAGACCGCCGACGCCAATGTCGTGCCCGCCAGCTTGTGGAAAAAAGACATCGTCAAACAAACCACCGTGCTCAACACCCTCGACGGTACGTTGATGAGCATCAAGGTTGAAGACCTGGGCGCAGACGAAGTCGATGCAGGCGGCACGAAAGTCAGCGCCAACCATTTTTCGATCACCGGCGAATTGACGCGTGAACTGTGGTTCAACAGCGCAGGCGATCTGGTGCGGGTGCGCTTTCCCGACAAGACCGGTACGGAAATCGTTTACGCCCTGAAATAAAGACGCGTTTGCGTGGATTAAACCTGTGTATCAATGCGTTTAAACAACAACGCACAAACGCAAACGCTAAAGAGACTTCTTGAGGATTGCGAGCATGAAAACGGCGCTTCTTCCCATTCTGATTCACACAGATCACCCCGACCGCGCCGAGGTCGAGGCGCTGGTGCGTGATGTCTACGCTCGCGAATACGGTGCCATAATCGAGACCTTTGCCGACCTCCTAATTGCTTTGCCCGCCGAAAACGGTGGATATCTTGCCGCCGCCGGACTGCGCATCGGCGATGGTTTTTTTTCCGAAATCTATCTCGAACGCCCCATCGAAGACGTCTTGTCCGACCACTGGCAGCCCCCCGCGACGCGCGGCGAAATCGCCGAAGTGACCACCTTGGCGGCGAACCACCCACACGCCTCGCAGGCGTTGATGGCGGGCATCACCGGCCACCTGCGCAATCTCAATATCCGCTTTGCGTTTTTCACGGTGACGGAACGCCTGCACATAATGCTCAAACGCGTCGGCGTTCCAGCCCATGAACTGGCCCGCGCAACCGTGGACAAAGTCAGCAACCCGCAAGATTGGGGCCTGTATTACGCCACCAACCCCCGTGTCGTCGCCATCCACGATGCGTTTGTGTCCCTGCCCGCCAGTCAGGTCGAACAGACAACGCCAAACACCCCGGCTCATCAGCTGGAGGAGGCCGTAAGTGTTTGAGGTCCTGGCCGCCCTCCAGAAATTTAGCAAAACCCGCCCCCATGACAGCGCCTTCAGCCAAGACCAGCGCGCCTTGTCGTATGCCCAACTTTCCGGGCGCGTCGGCGCATTCTCACAAGACCTAGCCGACAACGACGTCATCGCCATCTATGCGCCAAACGGCCTGGAATGGGTGATTGCGGATTTAAGCGTGGCGTTTGCGGGCAAGACCATGGTGCCACTGCCGACGTTCTTTTCCGAAAGCCAGTTGCGCCATATCATCGAAAACGCTGGCGTCGGACGCATTTTAGCGAGCCGCGAAACGCTGAGCCCAGCACAAGCATTTGGCCTGCCGGTCACCGAAGTGACCATCGACGGCCCCACCGCCCCGCTCGACGGCGCGAACAATCACAGCCTTGAGGCGCAGCGCATCATCTACACCTCCGGCACCACCGGCGCGCCCAAAGGGGTGCGTCTGGGTGACAAGCAGGTTTACGCCAGCGCCAAAGGCCTGCTCGCGGCCAGCGGGGCCAGCGCCGAGGATCGCTATCTTTCGGTCTTGCCGTTTTCGCTGCTGTTAGAACAAATCGCCGGCATCGCACTGCCGATACTCGCCGGCGCGCCGGTCAGCATCGCATCGAACGCGGCCGGTGCCGCATTACAGGGCGACACTCTGCCTTTGATGAACGCATTTACAGATGCTTTTGAGGGCGCTGGCGCCACTGCCAGCGTGTTGGTTCCCGGCTTGCTGGACGCGTGGATCAAAACCTTGACCGCCACCAACACCACCGCACCGTCGTCATTGCGCTTTGTTGCGGTCGGCGGTGCGCCAGTCAACACATCCCTAGCCAAAATGGCTTGGGATTTGGGCGTGCCGGTGCATGAAGGTTACGGCCTGTCGGAATGCTGTTCGGTGGTCAGCGTCAACCGCCCCGGCGGGCGCAACGAAGGCACCACGGGCGTCCCAATTCCCGGCGTCAACGTAACGCTGCAAGACGGCGAAATCGTCGTCCACGGCGACACCGTGATGGCGGGCTACTTGGGCCACGACAACAACCCGAAGGGCGTTTGGCGCACCGGCGATTTGGGTGAGTTTTCATCTAAGGGCGCGCTGCGCATCTTAGGCCGCAAAGACAATTTGATCGTCACCCAAGCCGGGCGCAACATCAGCCCTGAATGGGTGGAGGGATTGTGCGAGACCAGCCCCGGCGTCGCCAAATGCGTTCTGACAAACGTCCCTGATCAGGGGGATAATCAAGGTTTGGTGTTGATCGTTGTTGCCCCCCCTGACAGCGCCGCTGTTTTACAAGCGCAATACGCCCAGCTGCCCGATTACGCCCGCCCTGACCACATCGTTATTGTCGATGGCGCGGATGTCGCCAAATATGATTTGCTAACGCCACTGGGGGATGCGCGCCGCGCCCACTGTCAGGCGTTCGCCAGACAGTGGCTGGGCCGCCCTGACGCCGCAGAAGCATTGAGGAACCATGCATGACTTTTTTTGACCGACTTGTCGCCGAAACCCAGGCTGAGCGCGAAGACTTCCAGTCCATCAGCGTCATTCAAGCCGCCGTCAGTCAAGGCGTTACCAAAGCTCTTTACGCCCAATACCTGACCCAGGCTTACCACCATGTGCGTTTCACCGTACCGCTGCTGGAATTCGCGTTAGAGGGCTGCAACGTCGGCGACGAAGCCTATGCCAACGCCTTGGCCGAATACATCGAAGAAGAAGCCGGTCACGACGAATGGATTTTGGACGACATCAAGGCCTTGGGCGAAGACGGCGAAGCGGTGCGAGCCGGTCGCGGTGGTTTCGCCTGTCGGGTGATGATCAGCCACGCGTATTACCTGATTGAACATCAAAGCCCTTATGCATTGTTGGGCATGGTCCACGTGCTTGAAGGCATGTCGGTGGTATTGGCCGATCAAGCCGCGGGCGCGATCCGCGCGAGCTTTGGCGACAACCCGCCCAACGCATTTTCCTATCTCACCAGTCACGGCGCGCTGGACATGGAACACGTGAAGTTTTTCGAAGACTTGGTCAACTGCTTGGACGACCCCCAGGTTGAAGACATCATCATCGCGTCGGCAAAAGACTTCTACAAACTGTTCGGCAACATGTTTCGCGAACTGGGCGAAAAATTGCTCAGCATACCCGCCAATCAAAATGAAGAGACCAACTCATGATCATCGATGGCAAAGTTTTTGTGGTCACGGGTGCCGGTTCCGGCATCGGTCGCGCGCTGGCGCAAAACCTATCGGCACAAGGCGCGAAACTGGTTCTGGCGGACCTCAACGCGGACGGTTTACAGACCACCCAGGCGGCCCTCACCCACCCCGGCCATGCGCGGTGCGTCACCGGCGACATCACCAAGGCTGAAACCCGCCAAGCGATCATTAACACCGCCAGCCAAGACTTCGGCGGCATCGACGCCCTGGTCAACAACGCCGGCGTGGTTGCCGTCGGACCGTTGGCCGATGCTGATGAGAAGGCGTTGGAGCTGATGGTGCGGGTCAATCTTTTGGCCCCGATGTTGCTGGTGCGCGACCTGCTGCCGACCTTGGAAAAATCGGACTGCCCGACCATCGTCAATGTCGGTTCCATGTTCGGCGACATCGCCTTTCCGCTATTTGCCGGTTATTCGGCCACCAAGTTCGGTGTACGCGGATTGTCAGATGCGTTGCGCCGCGAACTTGCGCCCAAGGGCGTCACCGTCACCTACATCGCACCGCGCGCCGCCAAAACCGGCGCGACGGGGGCATTCGAACATCTCATCGAACCGATGAAAATGAAATTGGACGAACCCGAACAGGTGGCACAAAACATCGCCGACGCGATCCGATCCGGCAAGCGTTCCAGCTATCCCAAAGGGGCTGAGCGGCTGTTCGTGTTCATTCAGCGCATGCTGCCGAAGCTGGTCGACAATTCCATCATTGCACAGCTGAAGTCTCTGAAGAGCTAATCTTCACTTTCCGAATCGTCCGTATGGTTTTTGTCGAACACCGGCAGGCGATCCCAATCGGCGTCTTCCAAATGATCGACGGCGGCGAACACCGCGATGGCCATCACCACGAGGAAAATCCACACCAACGGATGCAGGCCGCAAAACTTGCTTGCGGGGGGCACGCAGGGCTCGTCACCGTCAGGGGCCGGATATTTGTCGCAATATTTCATCGGCGCAAGCTAACGTCTAACGCCCCCATCGGGCAAGGTTGAGATTGTTCAAAACGACCACAAACGCACATTGTGTTTCCACACCACTAAAAATCAGACCGATTCTAACCTGGGACTGCTACACTTTCGGTCAAGCGCTCAAGACCTGAGGGTAGGAACGACCTCATCTACAGCAAAAATAACGGCCAAAAATGGTTAAAATCGGGCCGTTTTTATTTTTAAGGTTTCCCTTATATAACCATTTCATTATATAAGGGACGAACTGCATTGTGGACTGCAACCAGTTCGCAGATGCACAAAAACAGCGTGCTTTTGGGTGCGCTGCAAAAAGAATTGAACCCCCAATTCCGGGATCTGGCTTTGCTGGTGGCCCCGTGCGCTACAGACCCCTTTGAGCGCCGCGGCCCTGAACGCAGTAGGTTGTGAGCTGCGACCTTGCGGAGACGTCGAATGAATGAAGTGAAAAAGCCGTCCGCCATCGTGGACGACGCCAACGCCGCCGATGACAACGTCGATCTTTCGCCGAGCCTTGGCGATGAGGTCAAGTACACCACATGCTACATGTGCGCGTGTCGTTGCGGCATCAAGGTTTACCTGGATGACGGTAAAGTTCGTTACATCCAAGGTAACCGCAATCACCCCGTCAACGGCGGCGTGCTGTGCGGTAAGGGATCGAGCGGCATCATGCAGCACTATTCCCCTGCCCGGCTGTCCAAGCCGTTGAAGCGCGTCGGTGAACGCGGTTCCAACGAATTCGTCGAGATCGAATGGGACGAAGCCCTGCAGATCGCTGCCGAGCGTCTGGGCAACATCCGCAACACCGATCCTAAGAAGCTCGCCTTCTTCACCGGTCGCGATCAATCCCAAGCCCTTACGGGTTGGTGGGCGAGCCAGTTCGGCACGCCCAACTACGCGGCACACGGCGGGTTCTGTTCGGTGAATATGGCGGCCGGTGGCTTATACACCATCGGCGGTGCGTTCTGGGAATTCGCCGAACCCGACTGGCACCACGCCAAATATTTCATGATGTTCGGCGTCGCTGAAGATCATGATTCCAACCCGATCAAAAAGGGTTTGGGCCTGCTGAAACAGCGCGGCGCGAAATTCGTCGCCGTGAACCCGGTGCGCACCGGCTACGGCGCAATCGCCGACGAATGGGTCGGTATTCGCCCCGGCACCGACGGCTTGTTCGTCATGTCGTTGGTCCACGAATTGCTCAAATCCGGCAACGTCGATGTTGAATACCTGATCCGCTACACCAACTCCGGCTGGTTGGTCATCGACGACGAAGGCGCTGCCGATCATGGCTTGTTCGCACGCGACGCCGACGGCAACCCGCTGTGCTGGGACCAAGACGCTGGTGCGCTGGCCAACGCCAAATCGGGCAAGGTCGACAACCCCGCGCTGAAAGGCGAATTCACCTTATCTGATGGTCGCAAAGCGGTGCCGAGCTTTGAAATTTTGGCCAAGCGCTATCTCGACGCCCAATACGCACCGGAACAGGTCGCTCACATCTGCGGCCTCGAAGTTGCGCAAATCAAACGCATCGCCGCCGAATTGGCCCACGTTGCGTTTAAAGAAACTATCGAGATCGACCAGGAATGGACCGATTGGACCGGCCGCAAGCACGACAAGATGATCGGTCGTCCGGTGGCGTTCCACGCCATGCGCGGTATCTCTGCGCACTCCAACGGTTTTCATACGTGTCGCATGCTGCACGTGTTGCAGGTTTTGCTGGGCTCCGTCGAAGTGCCGGGCGGGTTCCGCGTCAAGGCGCCCTACCCCAAACATATCCCACCGGGCATCAAGCCAACCGGCAAACCGGGTCAAGTCAACCCCAACACCCCGCTTCCAGGCGCTCCGTTGGGCTTTCCCACCGGTCCGGAAGACCTGTTGGTCAACGAAGACGGCACCGCGCGCCGCATCGATAAGGCCTACAGCTGGGAACACCCGATTTCCAGCCATGGCATGATGCACATGGTGATCCACAACGCGTGGAAAGGCGATCCGTACAAAATCGACACTTTGATGATGTTCATGGCCAACATGAGCTGGAACTCGTCAATGAACACCGCCGGCACCATCGAAATGCTGACGGACAAAGACGAAGACGGCAATTACAAGATTCCCAACATCATCTATTCGGACGCCTACTTCTCCGAAATGGTGCCGTATGCGGATTTGGTTTTGCCCGACACCACGTACCTGGAACGTCACGACTGTATCTCATTGTTGGATCGTCCGATTTCCAACGCCGATGGCTGCGCAGATGCGATCCGCTATCCGGTGGTCGAACCCGACCGCGACGTACGTGGCTTCCAAAGCGTGCTGATCGATTTGGGCCACCGTTTGGGCCTACCGGGTCTGACCAACGACGACGGCACCGCGAAGTATCCGGGCGGTCTGGCTGACTACATGGTCAACCACGAACGCGCGCCGGGCGTCGGTATGCTCGGCGGTTGGCGTGGCAAGGATGGCGACAAGCCGCTTAAGGGCGAAGTCAATCCCAACCAGCTCAACAAGTACATCGAGAACCAGAGCTTCTGGCAGCACGAATTCGCGCCCGACCAGCGCTATTTCAAGATGGCCAACAAGAACTACTTGGATTGGTCCGCCGACATGGGACTGTTGCCCAACGGCGATCCGATCATCTTCCAGCTCTATTCGGAAGTGTTCCAGAAGTTCCGTCTGGCCGCCGAAGGCCACGGCGATCACAACCCGCCCAAAGCCGACGCGGAACGCATCTTGAAGTACTTCGACCCACTGCCGATCTGGTATCAACCGTTCGAAGAATCCATGGTCGACACCAAGGAATATAACCTGCACGCGCTGACCCAACGTCCGATGCACATGTATCACTCGTGGGGATCGCAAAACACGTGGCTGCGCCAAATCACCGGCAAGAACCGCATGTTCATTCATCAAGACGTCGCCAGCAAAATTGGCGCGATTGACGATGATTGGGTGTGGGTTACCAGCCACCATGCGCGCATCCGCTGCCAAATCAAGATCGTCGACGGTGTCAACCCGAACACGATTTGGACCTGGAACGCCATCGGCAAACGCCGTGGCGCGTGGAACCTGGACAAGGACGCGTCTGAGGCCAAAGAAGGCTTCTTGCTCAACCACTTGATTTCAGAACTGTTGCCGCAACAAGACGACGGCTACCGCTATTCGAACTCAGATCCGATCACCGGTCAGGCCGCGTGGTTCGATCTGCGCGTGAAGATCGAAAAGGCCGAGCCGAGCCAGTTCGGCGAAAGCTATCCGCAGTTCCCGGTGATCGAAAAATTCGAGCAGCTTCCCGACACCCCGAATATTTCACGCTATGGCGATAGCTTCCGCAAGAAGCGGGAGGGCAAATAAAATGACGACGCTTCCCAGCCATACCAACAAAAAACTCGGCCTGGTCATCGACTTGGACACCTGCGTGGGCTGTCACGCCTGCGCCACAAACTGCAAAGAATGGAACACCGGCGGGCATTCCGCGCCGCTGCCCGATTACGACCCTTATGGGAAGGAACCGGATGGCGTGTGGTTCAACCGCGTGCATTCTTTCGAAGTCAAACGCGGCGACCGCCCGAACCTGACCATCAACTTCCCGCGTTCGTGTCTGCACTGCGACAACGCGGAATGCGTCACGGTGTGCCCGACGGGTGCATCGTACAAGCGCTCCGAAGACGGCATCGTGTTGGTCAACACCGACAAGTGCATCGGCTGTAAACTGTGCAGCTGGGCCTGCCCGTACGGTGCGCGCGAATTCGACACCGACGAAGGCGTGATGAAGAAGTGCACCTTGTGCATCGATCGCATCTACAACGAAAACCTTGAACCCGAAGACCGCCAACCGGCTTGCGTGCTGACGTGTCCCACCGGGGCGCGCCACTTTGGCGACTTGAACGATCCGGAATCCGAAGTTTCCCAGTTGACCGCAGCCCGACATGGGCGCGATTTGATGCCGGAACTCGGTTATAAACCCACCAATAAGTACTTGCCGCCGCGCGCGCGCAAAGTCGACAGCGCCGATGTTGGCGCACCCGAAGAGCTGGAGCCCATTGTGGCCGACGGCTTCCTCGGTTGGCTCGACAACGTACTTTCGAAGTAAGGGGGGACACCAGATATGCATCCCGCTTTTTCCGTTATCTTTTTCACCACCTGTTCCGGCGCTGGCTACGGCTTGCTCGCCATGATGGGTATTCTCGGCGCGGCCGGCCTGCTGCCGGCGGATCGCTGGATGGGCCTTGCCGGTTTGTTCTTCGCCCTGGCCCTGGTTACCGTCGGCTTGCTGGCGTCGACCTTCCACCTTGGCCGTCCCGAACGCGCATGGCGCGCTTTGACCCAGTGGCGGTCCTCATGGCTGGCGCGCGAAGGCGTGATGGCGGTTATGACCTACATCCCCGCCGGTCTGCTGGGCCTTGGCTGGATTTGGTTCGAAGACACCACCGGCCTGTGGGCTGTGGCCGGTGTCGTATCCGCCATCTTGGCGTGGCTGACGGTGATCTGCACGGCGATGATCTACAAATCGCTGCGCACCATTCACCAATGGCACAATGATTGGACAGTGCCGTCCTATCTGTTGCTGTCGGTGATGAGCGGCGCCGTGTTGATGAGCGTTCTGACCCACTTGTTCGGTGTCATTGATCCGTACATCCAGGGGCTGACCGTCATCACCTTGGCGTTGGGCTGGGGACTGAAGACCATGTATTGGAGCTTCAACAAGCGCTCCAAGGGTCTACCGACGGTCAACTCGGCCATCGGCATCGATGCCGCGGGCGATGTCAGCGTCTTGGAACTGCCGCACACCTCAGCCAATTATCTGATGAAGGAAATGGGCTACAGGGTTGCGCAAAAGCACGCCGACAAGCTGCGCGTCATTTCTCATCTGACGGGCTTTGCCCTGCCGCTGGTGTTTTCCGCGCTGGCGATGGTGGTTGATGGTTACGCTGCGCTGGCGTGCGTGGTGTTGGCGTGGGGGCTGTGCTCGCTCGGCATCATCGTCGAACGCTGGCTGTTTTTCGCTGAAGCCAAACACTCGGTGAACCTCTACTACGGCGCCACCAGCGTCTGATTGAGACCGCATTTCATGAAAAAGGCCGCCCTTCGATAGCGAAGGGCGGCCTTTTTGTTCAACTGTCGAAAGCCTAATTCAGCAAACCGACTTCTTTGTAATAGCGCTCAGCACCCGGATGCAAAGGCGCCGACAACCCTTCGCTTACCATGCTTTCAGGCTCTAAACGCCCGAAGGCCGGGTGCAGCATGCGAAAGTCTTTGATGTTCTCAAACACCGCTTTGACGAGTTCATACACGACGCCTTCTGGCGTTCTCAGCGATGTCACCAGCGTCGCGCCGACACCAAAGGTCTTCACATCGCGGTCGGTGCCTTGATACATGCCCGCTGGGATCGTGGACGCGCGAAAATATGGTAAATCCGCAATCAGCTTATCAATATCGGGGCCTGTCACCTCGACCAATGCCGTTTTGCAGGTGATCGAAGCCTCTTTGATCGAAGCGTTGGGATGGCCAACGATAAACACCATGGCGTCAATCTTGTTATCGCAGAGCGCGCGCGATTGTTCAGCCGAGGTCAGCTCCATGCTCTTGGAAAAATCAGCCACGGTCCAACCCTTGGCGCTCATCAACATTTCCAAGGTGGTGCGTTGACCGGAACCGGGGTTGCCGATGTTCACGCGTTTTCCCTTGAGATCGTCAAAAACCTGGATGCCCGCATCGGCGCGCGCCAAAACGGTGAACGATTCCGTGTGCAAGGTGAACACCGACCTTAAGTCCTTGAACGGCCCCGATGCAGCGAACGGGACCTGTCCATACACGGCGGCGTATTGAACGTCGGACTGAACCACTCCGAAATCGAGATCGTTGTTGCGTATGGCGTCGATGTTGTACGAGGAACCCTTGGTGCTTTCCACCGAACAGCGAATGCCATGGGTGCGTCGCCCTTTGTTGACCAAACGGCACACAGCGCCGCCAGCGGGGTAATACACCCCCGTCACGCCCCCGGTGCCGATGGTGACATAACGCACGCCGCCTTGCGCCTGAACGTCGCCGCCAACAGAAATCGCCAACGCAGAGACCGCCAACGCACCACTGAGCGCCCAAATGCTAAACCGTTTTCTCATCGCTCCCCCTATCGCAGTTCAAAAGGCTTAACGTCGTATCCGGGTGGATTTTTCCAACCAATAGGCATCAAAACCGTTGAGTTGCTCTTCACTGTCTTCCAGCGCCTCAATGGCCCCACTTCCGCCACGGGCGATCATCAACATCACCAGCGCCTCGATCACGGCCATGGCCGGGACGATCGAATGAAACAAGGATGGGCTTTCTTTGCCAACAATCAACGTCACGGTGTCTTTGCCGCGCGTGATCGGTGAAACCGTACTGTCGGTCACCGCGACGATCCGCGCACCATGGTCCAAGGCATAATCGACGGCACGCACCGTATTGCGGGTATACGGTGAAAAACTGGTCGCCAGAACCACATCACCCGCACGCACGCCACGCAATTGATCGGCGAAGGTGCCGCCATGACCGCCGACCAAGTGCACGTTGTCGGTAAACATGCGGCACGCATAATGAAAATAAAACGCCACCGGGTACATGGAACGCACCCCCACGGCGAAAATGTTGCGCGCACCGCATAAAACATCAGCAGCCTTGGCGATGTCATCCGGGTTCTGACCTTGCGACAGCGTCTTAAAAGCGTGGCATTCCAATTGGAACATCTCAGCGACCAAGGAACTCGTATTGCCGCTTCCGCCACGCGCCTGCAAATCGCGCGCACCGCCGACGTAGCTGATTTTCGGTTTGGAACGCAGGCGCTCTTGAAAGGGTTCTTGGAATTGCGCATGTCCGTCGAAGCCCATCTCACGGGCCAAACGCACCATCGTTGATGGATGCACATCCGCATGCGCCGCCAGTTGGCGCATGGAATATAATGCAACATCATCGGGATGATCGATCACGTAACGAGCCGCCTGTTTCAGCTGCGGGCTCAACCGCGCGAAGCCACCTTCGATACGTGTAATGGTTTCTGCGAAGTTCATACGGCTTCGTTCACTTTGATTTTGTTGACTTTATCACGCCCGCTAGCACAGAGACATTGCACAGGGGGCCGCGGCTCTTCCTTTGGAAAAGCAAGTGATCATAGTCGTGCAGCCCCCTTCAATGCAACAAATGAAACACCTCAAGCCTCACCGACACACTTGTGCCGATGCTTCTTTTTGAGCTGATCGCCCCACCGAGTTTATCTTGAACTGGCGACCGCCCGCAGAGACGTCACCCGATGAGGTGCCGGTTGGCCAGGTTATTCATCAAATCCGCAAAGCCGAAATTCCACGGTCGCACTTTGTTGGAATGGTTAACCTTGTTGATCAATGTGCCCAGTCCTGGCGCTTTAATGGTCACGATGTCCCCCACCTTGTGGGTAAAGCCCTTGCCAACCTCATCGCGATCTTGGTCGGGATAGAACATGGTGCCGGTGAACAACGCCATGCCATCGGGATACTGATGGTTTTCGTTAAACGTCTGCGCCACAAGCTCATCAAGCGTGCGAGTCATTTCTTCCATTGGGTATGTTTCACTGAGCAAAAAGCCATCGTCGCCCTGAATGGTCATCGCCACGTTCTGGTTGCGTACATCATCCAGTCCAAACGTATCGTCAAACAGACGAACGAACGGGCCCACCGCACAAGAGGCATTGTTGTCTTTGGCGCGACCCAAAAACAACGCGCTCAAACCTTCAAGGTCGTGCAAATTGACATCATTGCCCAGCGTCGCGCCAATAGTGTCGCCGCGGCTGTTGACGATCAGAACCACTTCGGGTTCAGAATGGCTCCACTTTGAATCCGGATGAATGCCGACTTCCGCGCCGGGGCCGACGGTGCTGAGCGGCTGAGCCTTAGTGAAAAACTCTACATAAGGACCGATCCCGGCTTCCAGGTACTGCGACCACATTCCGCGTTCGATCAGCGCGGCTTTGAGCTTTTCGGCTTCCGCGCTTCCAGGTTCGACCGTGGCGATTTCTCCACCGACTTCACCTTCTAAAATTTTGTGCAATTCTTCGGCCTTGGCAGGGTCTTGCTGGGCTTGCTCTTCAATCACACGCACCAGCATGCTTTTAACGAACGTCATGCCGCAGGCTTTGACCGCATGCAAATCGATTGGTGAGAGAAAATATGGCTTCAACGGATCGTGCGTATCGGGCGTGGAGTTGGCGAGCATTTCGTCGAGCGAGCCCAGATACACGCAGTTGCGCGTGGCTTTGATGGCGCGCTCAATTGGATTATGGGAATTCAACAGTTCCGCCATGGTCGGCACAGTACCGGAAATGTTGTGCACGCCGTCTTCGCGGATCACCACCACGCAAGGTCCCGGGTAAGCCCCAGGGTACAGAGCCCGGCCAACGAGAGCCCCGGCATAACCGTCCGCGGGAAGAACATTCTGTGCTGTCATCTTTGGAAACATATTACCCTCCTAATCACCCCAACTCATCACCCGCGCCCCATACGAACCGCGAGAGGCGTTGCTCTCAAGCCTAGGTTCATTGGATCATGCACGCGCGCACGCATACACCTTACCCTCTTGAATGCAGAGGACAAGCTTAAGTGGTTCAAGCGAACGATTATTGACCGGGACGGGGATGGGGGAGGCGGTCCTTAATGGAAACTCGCTCTCCCCCCATATTCACTCTTTAAACGGCAGCGTGATCTTTCTCGCGAATATCGCTTAAGACAGCGGTATTGTACGCCTTGGCATAGCCCAACAAGTCGACCATGGTTTTATGCGCCTGCACCGGATCACGATCCAAGATCGCATCAAGAACCGCTTTATGCACGGCGAATGATTTCAGTTTGATGGAAGACGTCGCGAGACGAAAGCTCATCGTCAACGCAGCCTCGATCAACGCGCCCAACGGCGCTAGAAGCTCGTTGTGGCTGGCATGAAGAATGCCTTGATGGAAGCGCAGGTCGGGCTCGACCCCCGCCTGAACATCTTCGCCCGCTGCGACCATGTCGAAATAAGCCTGTTCGATGTGTTCAAGCTCTTCGTCGCTGGCGCGTGTCGCGGCCAAGGATGCCGCCAAGGGCTCAATCGCCATGCGAAATTCGACCAAATCTTGGATAAATCCATCCGGCTCGCGCGAAGCGGAGCGCCACGCTAAGATATCGGGGTCCAACATGTTCCATTCATTGCGTGGGCGCACGCGCGTGCCTGTGCGGGTGCGGCTGGCCAGCAAACCTTTTGCGGTGAGCACTTTTATGCCTTCGCGCAAAGCGGTGCGGCTGACGTCGAACGACGCGCCCAATTCAGTCTCGTTGGGCAGCACGACCCCTTCGCCGATATCGCCAGTGACGATACGCTTACCAAGTTCATGCACCACCTGTCCGTGCAAACTCCGGGTAGAGTATGTGCGCTGGCCGGTTTTCATGGCCCTTGCATCTTTCCAATCGTTATTCACGTTAAAATCCCCTAATGTATATACACGAATATCACTTCGACCACCCTGTGATGATCAAGCGATCACTATGGTATCTATATGATATTTACGACTCTACCCTACGCGTAATGTATTACATGTGTGCGTATAGTGCTACACTTCATTGTCATATTATGTGACCAGAAGAGACCGCATTCGGCGAGCGACGCGCACTCCACCTCAACGTACAGATAATTCAGGATTTTTTATGCGTTCACACCAATCATCACCTTTGGTTGCAGGCTTTTGTTTGCGCAGTTACCCACATGTAGCGTTCGGACGATAGCAATTTGTCACGGCTTTATGACATTTTTACGACAAACCATCAGTGATGGATACGCCCTGCGACGTATCTGTCCTTGATTTCCGCCCTACTTTGTTTGATACCAGCACCACTGAAACGCAGCGCCAACCGGCCATAGCCCCCCACAAACGGTAAATGCATCATGTCCAATAAGCCCCAAGGCAAGCCCAAAAAGACCGCCATCAGCGTCACCCGCGAAAACAACTTCCCCAAGTGGTATCAGGAAGTGATCAAAGAGGCCGACATGGCCGAAAATTCGGGGGTGCGCGGTTGCATGGTGATCAAGCCATGGGGCTTTGGCATATGGGAGAATCTGCAACGCCGCCTGGACCAGCGCATTCGCGAAACCGGGCACCAGAACTGCTATTTCCCGCTGTTCATTCCGTTGGAGCTGATCGAAAAAGAAGCCGCCCACGTCGAAGGTTTCGCCAAGGAAATGGCCGTGGTCACCCACCACCGCCTGGTCGCCAAGGACGGCAAACTGATCCCAGCGGGCAAGCTGGACAGCCCATTGGTGGTGCGCCCGACGTCTGAAACCATGATCGGCGAAAGCTTCGCCAAATGGATCCGCAGCTATCGTGACCTGCCGGTGATGATCAACCAGTGGGCCAACGTGGTGCGTTGGGAAATGCGCCCGCGCCTGTTCTTGCGCACCTCTGAATTCCTTTGGCAGGAAGGCCACACCGCGCACGCCACTGAGCAAGAAGCACGCGACGAGACCGCCACCATGCTCGAAGAATACCGCAAACTCGCCGAAGACTGGCTGGCGGTGCCGGTGATCCCCGGTGAGAAATCCGAATCCGAGCGCTTCCCCGGCGCGGTGGAAACCCACACGATTGAGGCCATGATGCAAGACGGCAAGGCGCTGCAAGCGGGCACGTCCCATTATCTGGGCCAGAACTTCGCCCACGCCGCCGACATCAAGTTCCAAGACAGGGACGGCGGCGAAAGCTTCTGCCACACCACGTCATGGGGCGTGTCGACGCGCATGATCGGTGCCGTGATCATGACCCACGGCGACGACGACGGCCTGCGTGTGCCGCCGACCATCGCGCCGCAACAGATCATCATCCTGCCCATTGCGCGAGACGACGAAGCCGCCGCCCGGGTGCTGCCCGCAGCGGATGAATTGGCCGAGAAACTCAACAACAACGTCGCGTTTGGCAACGTCGTGCGCGCCCACGTGGACAAGCGCGAAGTGAACGCCGGTGAAAAACGCTGGAGCTGGATCAAAAAAGGCGCACCGATCATCGTCGAGTTGGGCCCGCGCGATCTCGACCAGGGCACCGTGATGGTCACCCACCGCACCGACATCTACGGCAAAGCCCCGCAATCGATGGACGACTTCGTCGCCACCATCCGCGATCAGCTCGAAGGCATCCAAAGCACCCTGTTTGATGAGGCCAAAACATACCGCGACGCCCGCGTGCGCACCGACATCACCGACTTCGCCGCGTTCAAAGAAGCCTTCGCCAAAGACGACGTCAACACCTCGGGCTTTGTGCGCGCGTACTGGTGCGAAAGCGTGGAAAGCGAAGCCAGCCTCAAAGAGCTCGGCGTCACCATCCGCTGCCTGCCCTACGACCAACCGTCGGAACCGGGAACCTGCGTGCTGACCGGTGCACCGGCGAGTAAACAGGCGATTTTTGCCAAGGCTTATTAAGCCACCTTCGCGGGCACACATCGCATCGCAAACACCCAATCATTGTAACTGTGCGGCAATTGCAGTACTCTCGGTGCTCTTTTTGTGACCAAAGACACGGAGAGGAAGGGTGATGAAAATTCATTTAATTTTGTTCGTTTGTGCCTGTGCATTATTGCCCTTAAAGGTATCTGACGCCTACGCTCAGGACTCTCCTCTCAACAGTCGTCCATTCCAACTGTCTAGACTCCCCGGCACGACACCAGCCGAGGAACAACTTGAGCGCCGAAAAAATCAGCCCGTCTTTATTTTCATCCCAGGAGTTTTAGGCTCAAAACTTCAAAACGAAAAAGGAGACGTGATCTGGGGGGCGCATAGTTTTGATACAAATGCACTAGTCTATAATCCGAATATAAAAACTACCGCTTCGCTACTTGAATCGTATGACCTCTACATCACTAAGAGCGATGTCTATGGAGAGTTTTTTAAAACCGTTGATGCGATGAACACCAGCAGTATCAAACACCTTCTCATTTTTCCTTATGACTGGCGACAAGACAATACACTCAGTGCTCAACAACTTGATGATCAGCTTAAAAAACTCGGATGGGCGAAGCACTTAGCGGGCCGAAACGTCATCTTTGTTTCCCACAGCATGGGTGGGCTTGTCGCGCGTCGTTGGTTTCACGAACACTTTAAGCCAAACGAAGATATCTACCCATTCAAGGTGCGTGAAATGATTTTTTTGGGCACACCCCACTATGGTGCGCCGTCAGCCTTACAAACCGTTATTGAAGGGTATAGCACCAATCAATCGCATTACGCTTTTATCAGAAGTATTGAATCTGCGCTTTTCAAGGCTTTGTCCAGCGCCGGCTACAGCTTCCCAAGTACATATCAACTTCTCCCTATATACGACAACAAGCTGATCAATGTTTATGACAAAAATGGCGAACTAATTGATAATCCATCGGCTTTCGACATTGCAACGTGGATAAAATATGGTTGGGTAGACAAATTTAAACCACAAGATGCCCAAGCCGAAACCATCATTAAAAAGCTCTTACAAAATGGTCTTGAATTCCAGTCTTATCTTTGGTCACAAACTAATGATAAGCGATTCACATTTTTTTATTCCGCTTCTGAAGCGACAACAGGAAAAATACGCATCGATTTAACCAGCGGAGGCGGATACAAAACCACATTTGAGCAGAGCTCTTTGAAAGGCGATGGACGCGTCCCCCAGCGGGTCGCGAAATATTGGCAGCACACCAATAACACAGATCGAATGCGCTCTGTTGTAGGGGGACATGGTGTTTTACCTAAAGCAGAGCCGTTTATCCGCTATGTCCGCGACATTAGAGACAGCTCACAAAGGTCAGTGACAACACGGTTGGCTTCACTCATCATAAATGATCCCAGTGTCGCACAATCGTATGCATCCCTTGGAAAGTTTCTTTCGTTTCATGGCAATGCTGATGATTTTGCCAACATTACAAATGCCAACAGAACCATTGTGCAATTCATAGAACAAAAGCATGGTCCTATCGACTTCAATTCTTACTGGACGGCCGCAGGACGCTCCCCGAATACAATAACGACAAACACCATAAACTATGACCTCGCCTTAACTGCGTTGCAGATTGAAAACACAGAATCCAGAACCCAAAAATTCTGGAAAGCACAGAATATGGCGCACTCCTTATTCCGAAAAAGAAACGATGCGTCGGTTTTCATGAAAAGCTCAAAATATTTCTCGGATCTGTCTGTCAAAACGCTTCCTGCTGCTCCAGCAAACGCTAACCAGTTGGAGTGGTTCCAAAAATCTCTGAACACACAAGGAGCGATCAATTACAACTTGGGCTCCAAAACTCTGGCGAAAGAGAACTTTGAGAAAGCCGCTCAATATGGTTCCCCCTCCGCTGTTGGAAACTTAAAAAAATTGTATAACAATTAATTCAGCACTACCCCCCCCACTTAACGTGCTGAGACAATAGGCAAACCCTAATGCCTCTGTCTGACGTGAGACCGGGTTACCTGCGGTAATTTTAACAAGCTAGCCCCCTCAAAGAAGCTGCTTGCTCAATCATAGCGGCCTAAGCCAGCTTTAGCACACCTTCGATGTTATCGGATTCATAAAGCCATTTGACCTCGCCCGCGCCGTTCTCGAGGCGCAGGCACGGCACTTTGTGTTTGCCGCCTTTGCTTGTGAGTTCTTCTTTGAACGTCAGGTCATTTTGGGCGTCGCGCAGTTCGATGTTGAGCGCGTGCTTGTGCATCACGCGGCGCACTTTGACGCAAAACGGACAGGTGTTGAATTGATAGATCACCATGTTGGCGGTCTTCGCGTCAATGGCGGCTTGCGCGGCGGGGCGCGTTTGACCTGGTGCGGACGGGTGAGAAAATCGATAAGCAGAAAATAACGAGGACATAAAAGAAATTATTTAAACCGATATATATCCCACCCAAATTCGGGCAAATTCAGGGACACGGAAAATTCGGGGACAGAAAATTCGGGGACACAATACAAATTAAAAAATCGCCCGCACATAGTAGTGCCGCCTAATTAGGGTTTGAACCCAGTATATCCCCCGCCCCATTTCTTGCAAAAAACCTGTGAGGCACCTTCACAAAACGGTGCCCCCGCCGTCCTGTTTTAGGGCTGGCTTTGTTTCGGTCCCACTTTTTTGGAAACCGTGAGGACAATGCCGTGAAAATGAACGCTTACGCAGGTTTGGTTACGGGTGCAAACGTGTTGCTCTCTCTGGCGCTTTTCACCACCTCGGCGGTAGCGGCTCCGGCGATCGTGTTGAGCCCTTCTATTTGTGACAATCAGGCTGAAGTCTTTGGCTACGTATGGAAGGCCGCAAATGTGGCCAACACGCAGTTGTTTTTTGTCTCAGGCAACACGGCGCTGAACGGCGCGATCAACCCTGTGGGCCACGCGAATGCCTTTGACGCCTCAGCCGATGTGAATATTTTCATTCATAGCAACACAGGCAATATTGGCAACTTCACTGGCGCTGAGTTCGCCGCATTATTTCTTGCCAATCATGCCACCACGCCCACCAGCGTTAATCTGTATGCCTGCAATTCGGGCACCGTAGCACCACCACCGGTTGGCGTCAGCACTATGGCGCAAATTGCGCGGTCATATCCGGGTGTTGCGGCAAACTCGACGCTGATTACCGCGATGACGGCGCCTGGCCCAGGCACCTGCCCGGCACAGCGCGGCAGTGCAGCATTACCCATTGTTCCGGTGCTCACGATAGCCGCGTCGTCGATGCGCACGGGCGTGCTGAATACGCCTGCTAGAGCCGCCATCCTCAACACTCTGGTTACGGAGTGGAATGGCGGCGGAGTGGTTTATCCGGGCACTGCGATAACGTTCCAAGCGCAATGCATGGCCCAGCTGGCTCTGGATGCCACAGGCCAATGGGTGCCCCAATTCATCACCGATGTAAGCGCCCAGTTCGGCGTGGATTATTTGGCGCTGATCAACACCAATTACGGCGGCAATAACTTGGTGACCTGTGGGGTCGGCGTTCAGTGCAATTGATCGTCGCTGGCTTTCTTAAGCACTCGCCCCGCCATCGATGGGCAGCGCCACGCCATTGATGGCGCCCGCTTGATCGGACGCGAGAAACACCGCCAACGCTGCGACTTCTTCGGGTTCGGTGAGACGTCCGTTGGGGCTTTCCGCCGCGCACGCGGCAATTGTCTCAGCCACGTCCAAACCGCGCTGACGGGCCTCGGCGGCCAGCATCGGGGTGTTGACGTCGCCGGGGCAGATCGCATTGATGCGGATATTTTCCGCAGCGTGATCGAGCGCCATCGCCTTGCTCAACATCACCACCGCGCCCTTGCTGGCGCAATAGGCTGCCGCCCGCGCGCCGCCTTGCAGCCCCCAATCGGACGCAATATTGATGATCGCCCCGCCCCCTTGCGTTTGCAACGTCGGCAGCACCGCACGCGACAGATAAAACACCGCATCCAGATTGACCGCCATGGTTTCGCGCCACTGATCATCCGTGGTTTCATCGGCGCGGGCGCGATGAATGACGCCTGCGCTGTTAACCAAAACATCAACCCCGCCGAACACATCCTGTGTGTCCGCGACCAATGCGGAACAGGCATGCGGATCGCACAGGTCACCCGACCAAATGCGCGCATTATCAAGTCCCGCCGCGACAGACTTTAAACGCTCATCATTGCGCCCCGCCGCCATCACTTGGTAGCCCGCCGCAGCGAACGCCCGCACCGCAGCTGCGCCGATGCCGCTGCTGGCCCCTGTGATGATGACGGTTTTTGAGCTGTTTTGCGTCAAGTTGATCGTTTTTCCATGCGCCCCATCCGCGAATACGGATCTAGGCCAGCTTAAACTCGGTTTCTAAAAACGAAATGATATCCTTGGACTCATAGAGCCATGTGGACTCACCTGATGCGTTTTCAATGCGCAGGCACGGCACTTTGTGTTTGCCGCCTTGGCTGGTGAGTTCTTCTTTGAACGTCAAGTCATTTTTGGCGTCGCGCAGTTCGATGTTGAGCGCGTGCTTGCGCATCACCCGGCGCACTTTGACGCAAAACGGACAGGCGTTGAATTGATAGATCGCCATATTGGCGGTCTTTGCGTCAATGGCGGTTTGCACAGCCGCATCGCGCTTAATCGCACGGGGGCGGGTGAGAAAATCGATAAGCAGGACGATACGTCCCAGCAGCCAGCGCACAAACTTCATAGGATAGGTTCCAATTTTATTGATTACTTCAGGGTGTGTCTTTCTAGCCCGTTTTGCGCAGACGGCACACAAAAAAACCTTCGAGGAATTTTGACGGCAGAACGCGGATGGCGTGTTTGAGGTCCACATGGAACGGCTGGCCGTCCCAAGACTTCAGTCCGGGCGCACGACCAGGGATGTCGAGATCAATGGGCTCAATGGCGGCGTCGATGTTGTGTTTAAGATGTCTGGACACCGGGCCTTCATTTTCTTCAGGGCCGAAGGTGCAGGTGGAATAGATCAGCACCCCACCGGGTTTCAAGACCTTCCACGCCGCCGTGAGCATCTTTTGTTGCAGGTAGCTCATCTTGATGACGCGTTCCACCGACCAAAAGCGCAGCGCGTTGCCGTGGCTGAGGTCGATCATACCTTCTCCGCTACATTGTGCGTCGAGCAAAATACGATCAAATGAACCTTCCACATGGCGGTCGATGAACTGGCCTTCGAAATTGGTGATCTCGGCATTGTTCACATGAAAGGTGGTGAGTACCTCTTCGAGCTTTGACAGGCGCAGCTTCATGGCGTCGTTGGCGATGATCTCCGCCTCTCCGCCCGCGAGCGCCTGGATGTGCACGGTCTTGCCGCCCGGCGCGGCGCACACGTCCAAAATGCGTTCGCCCGCTTGGGGGGCCATCGCCAGACCGGGGATTAGACTGGAGGCGTTTTGGATGTAGACGTGGCCGTCTTGAAACAGTTCCGATTCCGCCAAGGCGCGTTTGTCGCTGAGCAGATGGAATGCGCCGGGGCACCACTCTATGGGTTCCAGCTCCGCCCCCAAGGCGTCGAGCTTGGCTATGATCTCATCGGCACTGAGCGGCGACAGCGTATTGATGCGGATCGAGCTTCTCAGCTGAACCGAGGCCATGCGTTCCGCCAACGCTTCGCGCACGCCGAAAATCTTGCTCAAGCGGTTGAGGTAGGTCTGGCGTACATTGAGGCGCCCACCGCCACCCTTTTTAACCGAGCGCGCCATTACCCGTCGTCCTCATCGCGCTTGGACTTGCGACTCACGCCTTCGATCAGCACGGTGATCTCGCCCTTGGGCTTATCTTCGGCGAACTCTTCAACCAATTGCGACAACGGACCACGGTGATAACGTTCGAACATCTTCGTCAGTTCCAGCGCCACCACGGCTTTACGATCACCTAGGACCTCTAACGCGTCGACCAGCAACGCGCTGATGCGGTGCGGGCTTTCATACATGATCAGGGTGTGCTCGGCCTCGCGCTCAGATTCCAGCATCTTTTTGCGCTTGCCCGATTTGCGTGACGGAAAGCCCAAAAAGGTAAAACTCGACGTCGGCAGTCCAGACGCCACCAGCGCCATGGTCGCGGCGTTAGCGCCGGGGATGACTTCGACTTTGACGCCTTCATCCAACAAGGTGCTGATCACCCGGTAGCCGGGGTCAGATATGCCTGGCAAACCGGCGTCCGACACCAACCCCACCGCGCGGCCTTCGTCGATCAACGAGCGAATCCGGCTGACCGTGCGGGATTCGTTGTGTTCATGGCACGAAAAGGTCGGGTGCGGCTTTTCGATGCTCAAGTGACTGAGCAGCTTGGCCGACACGCGTGTGTCTTCGCTGGCCAAGGCATCCACGGCTTTAAGCGTTTCCACGGCGCGAAATGTGATGTCGCCCAAATTGCCGATGGGCGTAGCGATCACATACAGCCCCGGATCCAACACCCCTTTGGGTTCGGCCAAAGGGGTCGGCGCGGGCGCATTGACGCCGCGTCGATCACGAGAACCATGCGCGGGACGTGATGGGCGCGAAGAACGGGACGAGCGCTTTTGCGCCATGGCGGGATGCTCCGAAAAAATTGAGCCCCTTGATAGCACTCTCACGGCCTCCGTTACCAGATTGCATATTTTTCATAAAACTCTCTTCAGTTGCGTTTGGCAGATACTCTCGTATTATTTGCATTCATGAATTTATACACGTTGGTAGGGTTTGGATTATGAGGCGCATCCTTTCTTTGTGCTGTATCGCATCGGTTTTCGCGTTTTCACCAGACATTGAGGCCGGTGGCTCGGAGGAAGGCGGTTTTGTCGCTTGTGCTGGGATGTTCCCTGGTGGCGTCATCCCTGCCCCTCAGTCCCAAACCGTGGTGGATTTATGCAAGCAGGCAGGAGGCCAAGCGCTGTTCGCGATCCGCTACGACGCCACCCGCAAAACGCCCAACTGGACCGCGCATGTGCTGACACCGGAACGGATGAGCCAAATCACCGCCAATTCAGGGACCATGAAACGACCTCAGTTCACCCCCGATAGCCAAATCCCGCCCGACGATCAAGCCATCGACAAAAGCTACGTCAAATCCGGTTATGCGCGCGGCCATCTCGTGCCGGCCAACGATATGAGCTGGGACATAGCCGCTTATGACGCCACGTTTCACTTTTCCAACGTGGCTCCGCAAAAGCAACGCTTCAACGCCGGGACGTGGCTGGGCGAAGAAGACGCATTTCGCAAATACGTGAAGGCCAAAAACACCCCCATGTGGGTGTTTTCCGGGGTCTACGGCACCGTCGAAGATGATCCCGCCACCCCCGACACACACGAAGGCCCCACCATCGGCATGTCCCCCAACGCACCCAACGTGCCGAAATGCTTTTACAAAATCGTCGTGGCGCATCCGGACCCGAACGGGCCTTACAAAGTGCTGGCGTCGCTCTTTGACTGGAACGATTACGGCAAGCGCGCCACATGGGTGAATGTCATCACGACGTTGCAGGTCGTCGAAACCCGCACCGGCATAGATTTCCTCAAAGGCCTCAACGTTGAAAACACCCATGACAGCGCCTATTGGGGCAATGACATGCCCGATACGCCCGGTGACTGCCAATAACCTCTGCGCTTTAAGTGGTTGCACCCCGTATGCCTTGCGTTTAGACAAGGAACAGAACATCGATCTGACGTGCACAGGGAGTGTCGACCATGAGCTATAACCGCACCGTATCCGTCATCGGACTAGGCTATGTCGGCCTGCCGGTCGCGGTGGCGTTTGGCAACCAGGGCCGCACCGTGGCGTTCGACATATCTCACGCGCGCATCGATGGATTGAAGGCCGGCCACGACGTCACCGGTGAAGTCGAAGACGCGGACTTGGCGCGCGCAGATTTGCTGCTCACCACCGATCCCGCCGACATCGCCCAAGCCGACTTTCACATCGTTACCGTGCCGACCCCGGTCGACAGCGCCAAAAAGCCCGATTTGCTGCCGCTGGTGGCGGCCTCGACCACCATCGGCGCGCACCTTAAAAAAGGCGACATCGTCGTTTATGAGAGCACCGTATTTCCCGGCGCCACCGAAGAAACCTGCGTGCCGGTGCTGGAAGAAATGTCAGGGCTGACGTGCGGCGCGGATTTCACCGTCGGCTACTCGCCCGAACGCATCAACCCCGGCGACAAGCTGCACCGTTTTGAGACCATCACCAAGGTGGTGTCTGGTCAAGACGCCGCCACGCTGGACATCGTCGCCGCCGTATATGGATCGGTCGTCACCGCAGGGGTACACAAAGCCCCATCCATCAAAGTTGCCGAAGCCGCCAAGGTGATCGAAAACACCCAGCGCGACCTCAACATCGCACTGATGAACGAACTGGCGCAGATTTTTGAACGTCTCGACATCGACACCAAGGACGTATTGGAAGCCGCGGGCACCAAGTGGAACTTTTTGAAGTTTTCCCCCGGTTTGGTGGGCGGGCACTGCATTGGCGTCGACCCCTATTATCTGACGTATCGCGCCGAACAGATGGGCCACCACCCGCAAGTGATTTTAGCCGGGCGCGAAATCAATGACGGCATGGGCGCGTTCATTGCACAAAACACCGTCAAGCTGATGCTGCAAAACCGCACCGATGGCGGTCAAACGCCCAACACTGTCACCGTGCTGGGTTTAACGTTCAAAGAAGACGTTCCAGATCTGCGCAACACCAAAGTCATTGACGTGATCCAAGAACTGATGACCTACGCCATGAATATCCAGGTTCACGATCCCATGGCGGTGCCTGGCGAAGCGCAACACGAATACGCCATCGAACTGACCCCAAGCGATCAGCTAGAATCCAGCGACGCGGTGATTTTGGCCGTGCCCCACGCCAGCTATATCGACGGCGGCTGGGACATGGTCAGCGGCTTGTTGAAAAACGGTCGCGGCGTGGTCATCGACGTACGCGGCGTGTTGGACCGTGAAACGACGCCCGAAGGCATCACCTTGTGGCGCCTTTAACCACCAGTCTGTTCGATGAAGGCGCACCTGAACCGTGCCCGCATACCTTCAACGCCGCCGCCTATTGCTTGTCGAATTCGGCCAAAACACACCCTGACAAAACTGCGTTGATCGTGGTCAGCGATCCGCTGAGCCTGGAACCGGCTGAACGCTGGAGCTTTGCTCAACTCGACGATGCCGTTCGACGTCTGGCGGCCGGGCTCACGCATATGGGGCTGCAACCGGGCGAGCGGGTGATGCTGCGCCTGGGCAATCACAGCAGTTTTCCACTGATCTTTTTCGCCACCTTAGCTGCGGGCGCCATCGCGGTGCCGACCTCGTCGCAGCTGACCAAACGCGAGGCGCGCTTCATCGCTGACGATTGCGGGGCGCGCTTCATCTGCACGTCCTCTGATCTCAAGCTCGACGATGTGGTAGAGGGCTGCACCCAGTTGCTGGACAACGACATCCGCGACCTGATGGGCTGCGAAGACTTAGCCGAGTACGCCCACACCCACGCCGACGACCCGGCCTATATCGTTTACACATCCGGCGCGACCTCCCATCCCAAGGGCGTCCTGCATGCGCACCGCGCGGTGTGGGCACGGCGGATGATGTTTGACGGCTGGTACGCGATCAGTGAAACGGACCGGATGCTGCACGCGGGTGCGTTCAACTGGACCTACACCTTGGGCGCGGGACTGATGGACCCGTGGGCCGTCGGCGCCTGCACGGTGATTTACAACGGCGAAAAAGACCCCAGCGTGTGGCCACGCTTGGCCGACAAGCACCAGGCCACCTTGTTCGCTGCGGTGCCGAGCTTGTATCGCCAGATGCTTAAATACGCCGATCATATCGGTGAAGGCTTCGCCCACTTGCGCCATGGCCTGACGGCGGGCGAGAAGCTTTCCGAATCTGTGCGCGACAATTGGCAAAACGTCACTGCCAAACCCCTGTTCGAGGCGCTGGGCATGAGCGAATGTTCCACCTACGCGTCGTCATCGCCGACGGTGGCGGTCAAACCCGGTTTCACCGGACGTCCACAAAAAGGCCGCCGGGTGGCGATCCTCAGTTTTGATGAGAGCTCCACGGACACCGTCGCAATCGGCGAACCCGGCCTTTTGGCGCTGCACAAAAACGACCCCGGCCTGATGCTCGGATACTGGAATCAAGACGCCCAGACCCAGGCGGCGTTTCGCGGCGACTGGTTTCTCACCGGCGACCTAGCTCTGTTGGATGAAGACGGCTATTTGCAATACCAAGGCCGCGCCGACGATTTGATGAACGCGCAAGGCTACCGCGTGTCGCCACAAGACATCGAAGACGTTTTGGTTCACCACCCTGATGTTCATGAATGCGCCTGCGCCGAAATCCGGGTGCGCGAAGACCTCAGCATTATCGGTGCATTTATCGTCGCGCACGAAGGGGCCAAGGTGAGCGCACAAGACCTTGCCGCCTACGCCGCCGAGCGCTTAGCCGCTTACAAGGTGCCCAAGCAGTTCATTTTCGTAGAGGCCCTACCCCATTCCGCGACCGGTAAAGTTTTGCGTCGTGAGTTGTCCGCGTTGTTCGAAAAGATCAAACAAGCTTAAGGTTGGGACCGTCCATGGCGCTGGCGCTTTCATCGATGCTGCGGTTTTCCACCAAAGCGTAGAACGCATCCACCGCCATCGGTTTGCCGTAAAAATAGCCCTGAATGATATCGCAGCCTTGCTCTTTGAGCCAGGTGGCTTGACCTTGTGTCTCAACCCCCTCAGCGATAACCTTGAGGTTTGAGCGCTGCGCCAAGGCCAACACCGCCGTAACCAGAGAACGACTGTCTTTGCTGTCGGGCAAATCCATAACGAACATCCGATCGATTTTAAGGGTCGTGAACGGAAAGCGCTGCAAATAGCTGAGCGACGAGTAACCGGTGCCGAAATCGTCGATGGAAATGCTCACGCCAACCTCTGCCAGCTCGTTCAAGGTGGTTTCGGCTTCGTGAGGGTCTTTAATCAACAAGCCTTCGGTGATTTCGACCTCAAGGGCGGCTGGTTCCAATTCATATTTGAGTAAAGCCGTCTTGATGGTCGCGGCCATGTCGGAACCGATCAACTGCACCGGCGAAATGTTGACCGCCATGTGAAACCCTGGAACCACGTCGCGCCACGCGCGGGCATGGTGACAGGCTTCGTTCAACACCCATTGGCCGAACTCAATGATCAACCCGGTGCTTTCGGCGACGGGAATAAACTCGTCTGGCCCGATGGAACCCAATTCGGCATCGGTCCAGCGCAAAAGCGCTTCTGCGCCGATGATGCGCTCAGATTTAGCATCGACCAGCGGCTGGAACATCAGTGATATATCGCCGCGTTCTTGAGCGCCCGCAAGACGGGTTTGAATCGCAAGACGACGCGCGGATGCATCGTGCATATCCGACGTGAAGGTGCGATAGGTGTTTCGTCCACCATCTTTAGCGGCGTACATGGCGGTATCGGCCATCTGCAACAAACCAGTGGCGGTATCGGCCTCTGTATCGGCAAACGCGACGCCCAAGCTGATGCCGACATACAGACGGTGCCCAGCAACTTCCAGAGGCCGCTCAAATGCGCTCAAGACCGCATTGCAAACCTCGCCAGGAACACTACGATTGCCGCGACACGGCACGATCAGCACAAACTCATCGCCACCAAAACGCCCTGCAAGACTACCCAGCGGAGCTTTTTGATGGATGCGCGCCGCCGCTTCTTTCAAGGCTTCATCGCCGACCACGTGCCCCAATGTATCATTGACGATGCGAAAATCATCCAGATCACCCATGATGACGGCATAAGGGCCTTCGGGACCGTTGTTTTCGTACAAAGCTTCGTCGAGGTGTTCCAACAATAACACCCGGTTCGCCAAGCCGGTCAGAGGATCATAGTTGGCCAGGCGTTTAAGGCGTTCTTCGTAACTGCGCCTCAAGGTGATATCGCGAATAAACAACGAATACCGTGTCTGGCCTTCGGTTTTGATCGGCGTCAGCGTGATTTCAGCGGGAAAACCTTCGCCCGTGCCGCGCACCGCATAGGTTTCAAACCGTTCGCGTTCCATCAGTTTTCGCACGCCGTCGGGCATACGCACCGAAACGGTATCGGGGTCCATCAAAAATTCCGCGATTTCACGCCCGACCATATCGACTTGGGGAACATTGAATACACGTTCCGCAGCCTGGTTCGCATGGCGGATATAACCGCTTTGCGAACACATCATCACCACATCGTCGGAAGCTTCGACCACGGCGGTGTTGCGACGTTCACTTTCATTGAGGGCATCGACCAAGCGGCGGTGATACAGCCCATCCATTTGTTCACGGGTGGCGCGGGTGCTGGCAATGCGCCAACTGCCAAAGCCCAAAATAATCAATATCAACGCCATCACAGCGGCTTCAGGTACGTATTCGGAGAATTGTTCTATGTACCACGCGCTCAGCGGCACGCGCGAAACCAGCACCCAATATGGATCCGAATGGTCCGTAATTGCCGCATGCGGCGGCGCGGGAAGCTTAGCAACGGTGAAAATATTTTGGCTCGTCATCACCTGAGCTGGCTGATCGGACACACCCGTCCACGCTTCAGGGTAAAGATCTTGCAACCGATCAGCGCGTCCAAACATAAAGGCCCATTCGACGTCGTGAGTGGGGCCGATCAGCCAATAGCCATCTGCGTTGGTTAAGAACCCATCGCTCTTTTCGGAAGCAAACGTACGCCGCACATGCGAGATGAAATTATCAGCCAGATAGTTCAGAACCACGACGCCATAGCGTTTTCCATCGATATCGACAGGCGCCACCAAGCGGATCATCGGCTTGTAAGGGATCTCCACCATCTTGCCTTCGATGTTCAAGTCAAGACGCGAGATAAAGACCTGCCCCGTCGGCAAGTCGATCGCTTCGCTGAAATAATAGCGTTGTTTTTTGTTTTGCAACATCGATGCCGGCGCGCCGATGGGAACCCGGTTCACCAAATCGACCCGCACCTGTTCTTTACCGGTTACATCGATGAACCGAACTTGATCGAAAACTTTTTTGGCGCCGGAAAACGAAATAAAAGTGCGTTCCAATCGTTTGCGCTGCGCCTCACCGGGCTCACGCACATAGCCGACCAGATCTTCATCGCGGATCAGAAAATTGAGGTCTGACAGCGCGGAATTCAAGGCTTCACGCAGACTGATCCGCGCTTCATTGATCTTAGTCGTTTCACGATCAATGATTTTAGCCTGCGCGTGATAGATGTTTTGGTAAAACACCGCCATACCGGCGATCACCACAGCCAGTAAAACCGGTGTGAAAATATAGAAAAAATACTTCTGCGCCAAGCCGACACTCAGTCTGGGGCCGCCCGATTTGGCGCTGAGGGGCTTCGGGTCGATTTCTTTCAAACTATCCACAATCGCACATCTTCTATGTTGCCTGTCGGTCTCTATGAACGGTCAACCCCGCCGAGGCCATTGTGCCCTTATCCTCATCCAAATGCATTAGAAAACCCCTTCGCACATCCCTTTCTGGCTGCAAAAAATATCAGTCACACGCACTCCAGGTACACAAATACACCCGAAAAGTGCGCCACATCTTCAGCCGCAAGCGGTTCCCACCCTTATCAAACTGAGCATGCCACACACCAGCAAGCCCCTAGCGACCCACAGAAAACACCCGCGCAAAACCATAGGTTGACATGATATCCGTCTCAAAATACACCTTCATCGCCATTTCAGAAGCCAAATCAAGTCCCTCCAAACAACACTTTGAATTTTGAATTTTGTTTGAAATTGTAGACAAGCGGTGAAAATTGTTGAAAATTGTCGTACATCGCTGGTCGTTGTTGACTTTGCTAGGCCTATCCTTATTGCGCAAAACACGCATGTAAGTAATGCCCTTTATGACGACGCAGCAATCTCATTCTACACGGATCGTAGGATGTACCATGTTTTGCCAAGTTAAGGAGTACCCATGGCAACCGGCACTGTTAAGTGGTTCAACACCACCAAAGGTTATGGCTTCATCACCCCTGATGAGGGCGGCCCCGACGCATTTGTTCATATCTCCGCTGTGCAGAATTGTGGCCTTCAAGGCCTCAATGAAGGCCAGAAGGTTCAGTTCGAACTGCAAGAACAGCGCAATGGCAAGATGGCTGCTGAAGATTTGGTCGCGCTCGACTGATCGTGCACATCTACTAACAACAAAAAAAACGCCCCCATGAAAATGGGGGCGTTTTTTTGGGAAGAATACCTTCAGCCAACCGCTAGCCGCTGGGAATGGACACGCCCCGCGCCCGCAACCCCGCCAGCACCCGCTTGCGCGCATAGTCCAATGTAAAGATGACAAACGGCCCCGCCCACGCGATGGCATATACGCCAAAATCGACCGGCCCCGTGCCCAACACCGTAGACAACGGTTCGAAATACAAGATCGCCCACGAAAACACGATCTCAAACACAATGCCGCCGACGATCAACGGATTGGAAAGAAAGTCCAAGCTCAAACCCGACCCGGTGCGTGAACGCCGTCCAAACAGGTTGCCGATCTGCATCAAGACAATCGACGACAGCGTGATCCCCGTGGCCGACAGATACAACGGATCGCGCACCGACAGGTCCGCCCCCCAAATCCAGCCGCCATCGAACAGCACCCAAAAAAACAAACTCAGCGCAATCGCCGCTTCGATCAGACCGAGAAACAGGTAACTGTGGGCAATCAGCGGAAACGTCAAAAGCCCTTGACTGTGATCACGCGGCGGCTGCTTCATCACATCCGCATCGGGCTTTTCTTGACCCAACCCCATGGACGGAATGATGTCGGTACCCAGATCGATGGCCAAAATTTGAATCACGGTCATCGCCAGCGGCACCGGGAACAGCATGAACAACAAATAGGGCAAAATTTCCGGCCCGTTGCTGACCAGCACATAGTTGGTAAATTTGCGAATGTTGTTAAAAATCGTGCGGCCTTCTTCGATGCCGTTGACGATGGATGCAAAATTGTCGTCGAGCAAGATCACCTGCGCCGCCTCACGCGCCACGTCGGTTCCGCTTTTGCCCATCGCGATGCCCACATCGGCGGCTTTGAGCGCCGGGGCGTCGTTGACCCCGTCCCCGGTCACCGCCACCACTTTGTTCAATTCATGAAATGCCGAGACCACTTTCCATTTTTGTTCCGGCGTGGTGCGCGCAAACACCGTGATGCCGTCTTTGAGTTTGTCCACCAACTCCACTTTGCTCAGGCGCGACAGCTCCGCGCCGGTCACAGTGGCCGACCCTGCGGGGGCATCGATGGCGACGATACCCGCCGCCCGGGCGATGGCTTCCGCCGTTTCGGGGTGATCGCCGGTGATCATCACCACGCCGATGCCCGCCGTGTGGCACGCCGCCACAGCGCCGGGAACTTCGTCGCGGATTGGGTCTTCCGCGCCGATGAAGCCTTTCAGAACCAGCCCCTGTTCCAAATGTTCTTGGCTGGCGTCAGCATCCGATGCATTGGAAAGATCACGATAGGCCAACGCAATCACACGCTGGCCGCTGCTCGCCATCTGGTGGACCACGTTTTCAGCATGCGCGATACGCGTATCGTCCATCTCAACCAGCGCACCATCCGCCAATTCGACATGGCTCAACAACGGACGCAGACTTTCCCACGCCCCTTTGACGCCATACGCCGCCTGACCCTGTTGCACCAACACGCCGCCCGCACGACGTTTTTCATCATCGAACGAAAAGCGTTTTACGGTTGCTGTGTTGATATCGCTCAGCACACCGCCATCCACGACGAACGCTTCGGCCACCGCCACGTCCAACGGATCGCCGTGCAGCCCATTTTCGCCGTCGCGCACATCTGACGCCGCCATCGCCATGGACAACGCCGCCGCGCGCGCCTGATCCTTTAACGGCTGCGCATCCTGGGGATCGTTGAGCGCCGTGATCGCCATTTGGTTTTGCGTCAAAGTGCCGGTCTTGTCGGTGCAAATCACATGCACCGCGCCCATGGCCTCGACCGCGTTCAAGCCCTTGACCAACACATTACGCTTGGCCATGCGCAAGCTACCCATCGCCAACGACAAGGTAAAAGTCGGAAGCAGGCCTTCGGGCACGTTGGCGACGATGATGCCCATCATGAAGACCAAGTTGACCCACAGCGAGCGCCCCGTGAACACCCCATAAGCAAAGAAGATCGCGCCCATCAGCACCGCAATGTAGGTCAGCACCCGCACCATGTGATTGGTTTCACGTTCTAAGGGGGATGGGTTGCGTTTGACGTCATGGGACAAGGTCGCGATCTTGCCAAACTCGGTGCGCCCACCCGTGGCGAACACCACCGCTTGGCCACGACCTTTTTTAACCATACAGCCGGCGAACAGCACGTTGGCGCTTTCGGTGAGGGTCGCGTCTTGGGCATCCGCCGTCAGGCGCACCGGGTGTGCCTCGCCGGTCAGCGGAGCGTTGTTGACGATCAGGTCTTGCACCTCAACCAAACGCGCGTCGGCGGGCACCTTGTCGCCTTCGGACAGACTCAGCACATCACCCGGAACCAAGTGTTCTGCGAGAATCTGCACATCTTGACCATCACGACGCACCAAGACGTTTTGCGGCAAAAACTTGCGCAACGCTTCCATCGCGCGTTCGGCGCGGTATTCCTGCACGAAACTGAACAGCGCGTTGAGGATCGACACCCCCAGCAAGGCCCAGCCGAGAATGTTCATGCCCTCACCAGGTTGAATACTGTCGGCGACAAAACAGATTCCGGCCGAGATATCCAGCAAGATGGAGAAAAAGTTGGTGAACTGGCGGCCTAAGCTCTTGAGCCACACCAGACGGCGTGTTTCTTCCAACGTATTGGGGCCGACTTCGACTAAGCGTTCTTCGACCTCAGAGGTGCGTAGACCTTCTTCGCGGCTGTGAAGAAAACGAAAGACCTGTTCGGGCGAAATGTTTTGGATTTGGCGCTGAAAAGATTGTCCGTCCACGGTTCACACCCCCCGGTAGATGGCGACGTCGCACGGCGTATCGCGCAACACGACTTCGATGGGATTGCCGTACAGGAAATTCGCGCTCAAATCTCGCCACGACGCTTCCATCAAAATCAGATGAGTATGGTGGCGGTTGGCGTCGATGATGACCTCTTGAGCCCAGTCGTCGGAGACTTTCACGTTGGCATCGACCTTCCAATCCTCCAAGCCGAGCATCTCAGCTAGTTCGACGCTTAAACCTTTGAGGCTGTCCCAGCCCTTAACGCGCAATTGATCGGCTTGATGGCTGCGCAGACGTCGAAATATCTGGCGCTTGATCATCATCACGCGCAACAACTCAACCCGGTCAATATCTGGAGCTAAACGTTTGAGGATCTCGCAGGCTGTCAGAAAACCTGCGCGGTCGCCCGCAACTGGCACCAAAAACCTCCTGGGTGCGCCCAACAACCCCGGCTGCGCCACCCGCACCGCCATAACGCTGAAGGTTTTATCGCTGAGCAGTTTTGCCGACACGGTTGCGGCCAAATAGCCCTCACCCCCGGGTTTGAGGCGTGCGCCGCACACCAGCAACGTCTCTGGTCCGGCGGGGACGTTGGTGCGCAAATCGTGAAACCGGCGCTCGGCGCTGGAACCGGAAGACGATACGATGTCGAGCGACATTTCCACCCCGGAATCGGCGCATTCATGGGCCAAATTCTTGGCCTTTTCACGCACCACGTCGGCGCGAATTTCGTCGGTGTTCACATAGATGACACGCAGGCGATGGTCTGGGTCGTGACGCGCCAAATTCACGGCGTACCACGCCACCCAATCGCCATTGATGGAACCGTCGTAGGCTAGATGGATCACAATGCACCTCGCTCACCTGACACCCCACAAGTATCGCACGTCCGCGTGGTTTGGGCATAAATAAACGGAAACCCGATGAACTCGGGCTCCCGTTTTTTTGACTGAATTCAAAGCGATAGAATAAACGCTTAAGCCAAGTCGTCCGTGGCGATGTGATACTTGGGATCTTCAATCACGTTGACTTCGACCAAATCCTTGGCGCGATGCAAAAGCTTGCGACATTCAGGGCTCAGGTGGCGCAAATGCAGACGCTTGCCGCGCCGCTCATAACGTTCCGCCAAGGTGTCGATGGCTTCCAAACCGGAATGGTCCGCCACCCGCGAAAGGCGGAAATCCACCACCACGTCATCGGGATCGCCATCGGGATCGAACAAATCGCGAAACGACGTCACAGAACCGAAAAACAGCGGCCCTTGCAGCTGATACTCTTTGCCGCCTTGCTCATTGGTGATGGTATGGGCCTGAATGCGGGACGCGTTGCCCCAAGCATAAACCAGCGCCGAAACGATCACGCCGACAACCACGGCGATGGCCAGATCGGTAAACACCGTGACGCCGGAAACCAAAATCAGCACGAACGCGTCGGAACGCGGAATTTTGTGCAAGATGCGAAAGCTCGACCATTCAAATGTGCCAAGCACCACCATGAACATCACGCCGACCAGCGCAGCCAACGGGATCATTTCGATCAGGCTGGAGGCAAACAGGATAAAGATCAGCAAAAACAGCGCCGCCGAAATGCCCGATGCACGCCCGCGTCCGCCCGAATTCACGTTGATCATCGACTGGCCGATCATCGCGCAACCGCCCATGCCACCGAAGAACCCGGTGACGATGTTGGCGGTGCCTTGGCCCACGCACTCGCGGTTACCGCGCCCGCGGGTATCGGTAATTTCATCGATCACGGTCAACGTCAGCAAGCTTTCGATCAAACCGATGGCCGCCAAAATCACCGAATAGGGGAAGATGATGGTCAACGTTTCCCACGTCAGCGGTACCATTGGAATGTGAAATTGTGGCAAGCCACCGGCGATCGACGCCATGTCACCGACCGAGCGCACATCCAAATCCAAACCGATAGCCAAACCGGACACCACCAAAATCGCCGCCAAAGGTGCGGGGATCGCCTCGGTCAATTTGGGCAAGTATTGAATGATCGCCATCGCCAGCGCCACCAGCGCCAACATGATGTACAGCGTCATGCCGCTCATCCACTCATAACCGCCATCCGGCAATTTGATTTGAAACTGATTCATCTGCGCCAAGAAAATCACAATCGCCAGACCATTAACGAAGCCCAGCATCACTTGGTGCGGAACCATGCGGATGTATTTACCCAGCCGCAATGCCCCTGCCGTGACCTGCAAAATGCCCATCAAAACCACCGTGGCGAATAGGTATTCGACGCCGTGGTCTGCAACCAATGCGACCATCACCACCGCCAAAGCCCCGGTTGCGCCGGAAATCATACCCGGACGACCGCCAACCACCGCCGTAATCAGGCCGACCATAAAGGCCGCGTACAAACCCGTCAGCGGGTTGACGCCCGCGACGAATGCAAACGCCACGGCTTCGGGCACCAACGCCAGCGCCACGGTCAGGCCGGACAGAATGTCGGCCTTCATGGAGATGGCCTTGCGGTAATGAAGTTCAAACATGCATACACTCACTCAAAACGTAAACAGACTAAAATGATCACTCCGGATGCTCATTTTCCCGTGGTTAGAACATATCCAGACCAAAAGGGACACCCCCCCATTGCCTTAAACAGGCATGGACCGCGAGGCCTGATCGGATTTAATCTTAATATAGCGGCAACGACCTACAAACGATGAAAGACAAGAAACGTGATCACCTTCAACAGCATGGGACAACTGGTAGGCGGCGTTGGCCTGTTTTTGCTGGGCATGATGCTGATGACCGATGGCCTCAAGGTCGCAGCGGGACGAACGCTTAAAGACGTTTTGGAACGCTGGACCGACACCCCGTTTCGCGGGCTATTTTCCGGCACCGCCCTGACCGCCCTGGTGCAATCGTCCAGCGCTGTGACGGTGGCCACAATCGGTTTCGTCAATGCCGGCATGTTGACGTTGGAACGTTCCGTATGGGTGGTGTTCGGTTCCAATATCGGCACCACCATGACCGGTTGGCTGGTGGCGTTGATCGGCTTCAAACTCAATATCTCTCTGTTCGCCCTGCCCGCCATCGGCATCGGCATGCTGCTGAAACTGACCGGCGGCGACACTCGACGTGGGGCGGTGGGCATTACATTAGCGGGTTTCGGCCTATTTTTCGTCGGTGTATCGATTCTCAAAGACGCATTTTCCGACGTCGCCACGACGATAGATCTCGGCAACCTCGCCGCCACCGGGGTGATGGATTATGTGATGTTTGTCGGCATCGGCTTCATGATGACGCTCCTCACTCAATCGTCGAGCGCGGCCATTTCCATCGCGCTGGCCGCCGCAGCGGGCGCACTGATCGCGCTGGAACCTGCTGCAGCCATGGTCATCGGCGCCAACATCGGCACCACCTCGACCGCGATGATCGCAGTGATCGGCGCGACCCCCAACGCCAAGCGCGTCGCCGCCAGTCATGTTGTGTTCAACCTGATGACCGGCGCGGTGGCGGTATTGTTGTTGCCGCTGATGCTCGGTGCGGTCGAACTTGTGCGCACATCGTTGGAACTGCATCCCGATGCGGCGACATCGTTGGCGCTGTTTCACACGATTTTCAACGTGTTGGGCGTGATCATTATCTTTCCCCTAGCTGCACGCATGACCAAATGGCTCAAATTGCGCTTCGTCAGTTTGGAAGAAGACCTGGGCCGTCCGCGTTTTCTCGACAAAACCGCCTTGGTGGTGCCTGCGTTGGCGGTGGAAAGCATGTTGATGGAACTGCAACGATTACAGGAGATTTCATTGTCCATCGTCATCACCGCGCTGGACCCGGTGCCAGCGCGCCAGCAAGAGCTGCGCCAACGCCTGGGCGTGGTCGAAACCCTGTCGCGGAGCATCGGCGAATATGCACGCAAAATGTATCAAGCGGAACTGCCGCCGAGCATTTCTGATGCCTTGATGCATCCCTACCGCGCCCTTCAGCATTTTGAAGAAATCGCCCGCATCGGCGCGGAGTTGCCCAAAAGGCGTGCCGAGCGACCGGCGCTCGACGACGAAACCGAACAGCTTTTGGATGCTTACCTGAGCACCGTCACGCAAGAACTCAAACTCATGACCTCATCCGACCCCACGCCCGAGGATTGGAACCCCAAACACGCGCGCATCCACATCAAAGAAGCCTATGCGGTGCTTAAACAGGCCCTGCTGAAGCTCGGTTCACACGGGCATCTGCCGTTTCAGCAATTGGAAAGCACCATTCAGTACATCGACCACATTCATGCCTGCGGGGTGCGCGCCATCAAAGCCGAACGGCGCTTGCGCCTTATCCGCGACGCCGCCGCCGGGGTCAAGAACCAAGACGAACCGGACCACGTCGAGCGCACCGACGACAGCTAGACGCCTCCCAGTTGCTGCAATGCAACAAATTCAGCTTGCCCCGTCCCGTATGGCGCATTAACGTGGCCGCCTTCTCTCGCAGCACCACCGAACCGCAGCGCGAACACCGCCAAAAGGCGGGACGACGCTGGGTTTGCCAAACCGACAACAAGACCGACACATTGGGGCAAAAGACATCATGACACAGTGCCGACACGACTGGACCGTTGATGAGGTTCAGGCGCTTTACGATCTCCCGTTCATGGACCTTCTGTATCGCGCGCACACTCAGCACCGCAAAACGTTTAATCCCAATCAAATTCAGTTCAGCTCGCTGATGTCGATCAAAACCGGCGGCTGCCCGGAAGACTGTGGTTATTGTCCGCAAAGCGCGCACCACGGCACGGACCTGGAAAAAGAACGCTTGGTCCAGATCGAACAAGTCATCGGCGAAGCCCAAGCCGCCAAGGACCGCGGCGCCACGCGTTTTTGCATGGGTGCGGCGTGGAAAAACCCAAACGCCCGCGATTTCCCCGTGGTGTTGGAGATGATCCGCGGCGTCAAAACGCTGGGCATGGAATGCTGCGTGACGTTGGGTTCGCTCAGCGAAGACCAAACCCGTGACCTCAAGGACGCGGGGCTGGATTATTACAATCACAACCTCGACACCTCGCCGGAGCATTACGAAAACATCATCACCACGCGCAAATTCCAAGACCGCCTGGACACCTTGGAAAAAGTTCGCGATGCGGGCATCAGCGTGTGTTGCGGCGGCATTTTGGGCCTGGGCGAAGGCGAAAAAGATCGCGCCAAATTGTTGATGGAACTGGCCAACATGCCGAGCCACCCCGACAGCGTGCCGATCAATTTGCTGGTGCGCGTCAAAGGCACGCCGTTGGAGCACGCCGAACAAATCGATCCATTCATTTTTGTGCGCACCATCGCGGTGGCGCGCATCATGATGCCACATTCGCACGTAAGACTGTCGGCAGGTCGCGAAAGCATGGACGACGCCACCCAGGCGCTGTGCTTTTTTGCCGGGGCCAATTCGGTGTTCTTTGGCGAAAAGCTGCTGACCACGCCGGGCGTCCAAGCGGACCGCGATATGGAGCTGTTGCAGCGTTTGGATTTGCATCCACAGGAGCCTCAGATTGAACAACCCGTTTCAGGACAAGCTGACCACGCTCTCTCAGCTTGAGAAACGGCGTGAATTGATCTCTGCACAAGGGATCGATTTCAGCTCCAACGACTATTTGGGCTTGGCGCATCACGGCGCCATTCGCCAAAGCCTGATCGCTGCGCTGCAAGGCGGGCTGGCGCTCGGCTCGGGCGGGTCGCGGCTGTTGCGCGGCAATCACCCCGAACACGAAAGCCTGGAAGCCTTCGCCGCCGATTTTTTCGGGTGTGAGGCCGCGCTGTACATGGCGACAGGCTACCTCGCTAACGTCGCGCTGTTCACCACCTTACCCCAGCGCGGCGATGTCATCGTCATGGATGAGCAGGTCCACGCCAGCGCCAAGGAAGGCATTCACGCCGCCCCCGCCAAGCGCGCCAAGTTCGCCCACAATGACGCCAATGCCTGCGAAGACGCGATCAAACGTGCGCGCGAAAACGGGGCGGCGAACATCTGGATCGCGGTGGAAAGCGTTTATTCCATGGACGGAGATATTGCGCCGCTTGCAGACCTGATCGAAATTGCTGATCGCCATGATGCCTATCTGATCGTCGACGAAGCCCACGCCACCGGCATTCATGGGCCGGGCGGCAAAGGTTTCAGCGCCGCTTATGAGGGACGCGACAACCTGATCGCCCTGCACACCTGCGGCAAGGCTTTGGGCCAAGCGGGCGCGCTGGTGACCCTGCCCTCAGTGATGAAGGACTACCTGATCAACACCGCACGCAGCTTCATCTACACCACTGCGCCGACGCCGCTGTCGGCCATCGCCGTTCAGCGCGCGCTGGAAGTGGTGCGCGACGAACCTGAACGCCGCGCCCGCTTGAACGATTTGGCAGTTCACGCCCACAAAACCTTTGACGTCGGCGAGACGCAAATCGTGCCGCTGATGGTCGGCGGTGATGGCGAGGCGTTGGCCCTGGCCAAACAACTTCAAGCCCAAGGTTTCGACATTCGCGCCATCCGCAGCCCGACGGTACCCGGTGGCGCCGCACGGCTTCGTTTGTCGGTAACGCTGAACGTCGACGAAAACGACATCGACGCCTTGGCCGCTGCTTACAGAGAAGCGTCATGAGCAGACTGATCGTCACCGGAACCGACACCGGCATCGGCAAGACCGTGATCAGCGCCATGCTGACCTTGGCCTTGGGTGCGACGTATTTCAAGCCGGTGCAATCGGGCACAGAAGACGAAACCGACCGCGACGCCGTCAAGCGCATGACTGGCTTGGGCGATGATCGGGTGTTGGCCAATGCGGTCACACTAACTCAGCCGCTATCGCCGCATCGCTCCGCCGAACTGGATGGGGTCACCATCGATCTCGACAGCCTCACCCCGCCCTCCATCGATCCGTTGATCGTCGAAGGGGCTGGCGGACTGATGGTGCCGCTCAACCGCGAAACCTTGTTTATCGACCTGTTCGCAGCGTGGAATCTTCCGGTGGTGCTGTGCGCACGCACCGGGCTGGGCACCATCAATCACACGCTGTTGTCGCTGGAAGCTTTGCGCGCACGCGACATTCCAATTTTGGGTGTTGCGTTCGTCGGCGACGATAATCCTGACAACATCCACACCATCGCTGAAATGGGTGACGTCAAAGTGCTTGGCCGCATGCCACTGTTGCAGCGCATCAACGCCGAGACCCTAAACCAAGTGTTCACGGATAACTTTGAGGGTAACTTATGAGCTCGCCCATATGGCACCCGTTCACCCAGCACGCCCTACAACCGGACATGACCATGGTCGAACGGGCCGAGGGTGCATATCTCTACACGGCTGAGGGCAAGCGCATCATTGACGCCATTTCGTCGTGGTGGGTGGTGACGCATGGACATTGTCACCCCGCCCTGATCGACGCGGCGCGCGAACAGGCTGGAAAGCTCGACCAAGTGATTTTCGCCGGACACACGCACGCGCCCGCCGAACGATTGGGCGAGGCTTTGGTCGAGATCACCCCCGACGGCCTGAACAAAGTGTTTTATTCCGACAGTGGCTCCACCGCCGTGGAAGTCGCGCTGAAGATGGCGCTTGGCTATTGGCACCACATGGGAGAAGCCCAACGCCAACGCATCGTGGTGATGGAACACAGCTATCACGGTGACACCATCGGCACCATGTCGGTGGGCGAACGCGGCGTGTTCAACAAGCCTTACGCGCCGATGTTGTTCGATGTCGATACGATCCCCTTCCCTCACACAGGCAAGAAACACGATACGATCCGGGCGCTGGAACGCCTGATCAACGAAAATCAAAACGAAGTCGCGGCGCTGATTATCGAGCCGTTGGTGCTCGGCGCGGGCGGCATGTTGATGTACGACGCAGGCGTTCTCAAAGACCTCAAACGCATTTGCGAAGCCCACGACGTGGTGTTCATCGCCGACGAAGTGATGACCGGGTGGGGACGCACTGGGACGATGTTCGCGTGTGAGCAAGCGGGCATCACGCCCGATATCCTATGCACCTCAAAAGGCCTCACCGGCGGTTTTTTGCCGCTGGCCGCGACGCTGTGTCAGCAACGCTTTTTCGATGCGCACTATAGCCTTGATCGCGCGCAGATGTTTTTTCATTCCAGCTCTTACACCGCCAATCCCATTGCCTGCGCCGTGGCGTTTGCCAACACCGAATTGTGGCGCACGGAACCGGTGCAAGCGCGCGTCGATGCGCTGGTCGCCCTTCAAACGCAACACCTGGACAGTTTGCAAAATCACCCCAAGTTCGAAAACCTGCGCCAATGCGGCACCATCGCTGCGCTGGATGTCAAGGTCACCGACCAAGGTTATCTGTCCAACATCGCACCGCGCCTGTACGAGCATTTTCAGGATCACGGATTGTTGCTGCGCCCGTTGGGCAACACCATCTATGTCCTGCCGCCCTATTCCATCACCTCTGACGACTTGGACGAACTCTACCATGTCATTTCAAACGCACCCGACGTACTTGGACTTTGAATCCGCCAACGCAGGTTTTTCCAGCCGCCTTGGCGCATGCTTGGACGTCATCACCGCCGACCGCCAACTGCATGGGCGTTTTCTCAACACCCTGTCGATGATGGAACACATGGGGGCCAGGCGCATCATGATCACGCAGAGCCATGCCGAACTGGCGCAAGACACGCTCAAGCACATGGCTGAAGAAGCCCGCCACGCATTTTTCTTCAAACGCCAAGCCGATAAGTTCGCAGGTCGGTCGATGGACTACACGGCCAGCGACACCATCGCGCCCGCGTTTGCACGGATGTACTTCAAGCGCCTAGAAAGCTTCATCGCCAAGGATTTGAAAGACGTCGAAAACCCCGGCTTGGTCACCTATCTGTACATGTCGATGATCATTGAATTTCGCGCCGTGTGGTCGTTCGGGGTCTATCAATCATGTTTGGACGCCAACGATATCAAGCTGTCGCTGAAAAGCCTGTTAGCCGAAGAGCAAGGCCATTTGGAAGAAATGGAAGCCACTTTGGCCAGCACCGGGATCGGCACGTCGGAACGCATCAACCGCTACCTCGCCAAAGAACGTGAACTGTTCGTCAAGCTTCTGGTGGCGTTGGAAGGCGACGTCCTTACACAGCCTTCAAGCGGACACGCAGCCGCTTAATCTCGCGTTCGAAATAGCTATTGTCGTCAAACGCCCGGGCGATCACCAGTCCGCCCTGAATACCCGCCAGCACGTCTTCGGATGCTGAGCGTGCCTGGGCGCGGCTGAGACCGGATCGACGCAGCGCCCCACTCAGCGCATCCGCCCAGCGGCGAAAGTATCCGTTCACGGCATCGGCAAAAGTGTCGCGGGTGTCGCTCAGCGCAAACACCCCGACCAAGCACACCCGCCCACCGCACTGGAAATATTCGGCGCACGCATCCAGCATGTGGTCGATGGCTTTGGATGCGCGAGCAGATGGATCATCAAGCGGTGTAAAAACGTTGGCCTCGAACCAAGCATCGATATCGGACAGCACCGCCGCCGCCATGTCGTCTTTGCCGCCAGGAAAGGCATGGTACAAGCTGCCCTTGCCCAGACCCGTGGCCTTGGTGATGTGCGCAAGACTCGCCCCTTGAAAACCGTGCTCGCGAAAGACCTCGGCCAATCCTTTGATCACCCGCTCGGGGCTTTGAACGCGTGCGGGCATCAGGGCTTCAACGGATAAGGTGTTTTCGGCGCGACCCGATGCACCACGACTGCCACCGCGACCAAGGCAAGCGCACCGGTCAAGGTCGGGAACAGCAAAAAATCAAACCCGATCCCAGCCCCGGATCCGGCCATCATCACCACCAACGGATCTGCACCGGCAGGAGGATGGGTGATGCGCAACGCCGCCATCGCAGCAATCGCCAAACCAACCGCCAGCGCCATACTCCACCACGTCACGGGAAGCGTCATTAGAACGATCAAGCCGATCAAGGTCGAGACAAAATGTCCGCCAACCACGTTGGCGGGTTGCGACAACGGACTGGCGGGCACACTGAACAGCAACACACAAGTCGCGCCAAACGGGGCCATCAACCACATCACCCCGGACGCATCGCTCAACAGCGCAACAATGGCAATCGCCACCGCGCCGCCGATCCCAGCTTTGAGCGCCGTCGCAGCATTTGCCGACGGCTGATGCCTGCGCACATAAGCTTTCATCGTATCCACCTCCATAATCCTGTACCGATCAGTACAATACATTGGCATCGCATGACGTCAACTCATTTTGTGGGCGTTGTACGGACGATTGCGCCACCCTTTTGTTATGTCTATGGTTTGACGCAAGACGAACAGACGGCATTGGGAAGGATGGGCGATGAAATCACCGTGGAAATGGCTGTGTGAAAATACCACCAAGCCCGTATTCGCCGCCGTGGTGTTTCTCATCGGTGTGATCGCGTGGGGTGGCTTCAACACCACCATGGAGGCCACCAACACCATGGAATTTTGCATTTCGTGTCACGAAATGAAAAACAACGTCTACGCCGAATACACCCAAACCGTTCACTATTCCAACCGCAGCGGCGTGCGCGCCATATGTTCCGATTGTCATGTGCCCAAGGAATGGGGCCACAAAGTGATCCGCAAGATCAAAGCCACCAACGAATTGTTTCATTGGATGATCGGCACCATCGACACCAAGGAAAAGTTCGAAGACAAGCGCTTGGAACTGGCGCAAACGGTGTGGAAAGAAATGAAAGCCAACGGTTCGCACGAATGCAAAAACTGCCACTCGTTCGACGCCATGCACTGGAAAAAGCAAGATCTGCGCGCCATGGTCACCATGCAGACGGCGCAACTGAAAGACATCACTTGCATCGAATGCCATAAAGGCATCGCCCACCAACTGCCGGATTTTTATGCCCACTATGCCGATCTAACCAAGGCGTTCGAAGCCAATGTCGCTGCCGACCCGCTGGATGCCAAGGCCGTCACCACCACGTCGTTCAAACGCCTGTACACCGCACCCGACACACACTCTGCCAAAGTTCTGGACACCATGCCGCTCACCGACTTCACCGTGGTTGAGCGCGATGGCGACTGGCTCAAGTTGAGCCTCACCGCCTGGGACTTAGATGGCGGTGCGGAGTTGTTCAAAAAAGAAGGCGCCGAGTTGGAGATCGGCCTGGTGTCGGACGCAGCGCTTCAAGCCGCACAATTCAGCACGGAGCACAAAGACACTGAAACCGGCGAGTTGTGGCGCAAGCTGACCGTCGAAGGCTGGACCACTCGCGACAACCTGGCATCAAGCCGCGCCACCGTTGAAGGCTTCGTCGATAAGATTTGGCGCACCGAATGCAACACATGTCACAATCTGTGGCCGCGTGATCGCTACACCGCGCATGACTGGCTGAAACCGATCACCCTCATGCGTGAAAAATCGAAACTGTCCAATGTACAGATGACCATGGTGCTTAAATATTTGCAGTACGGTGCGAAAGATATGAAGGACGCACGCTAACTTTTCTCATTGAGCACCGCTTCGATGAGCGCCTTGCCCTCATCGGAATACCAGTCCGTCATACCCAAAACGCCACCGCGCATACGCCCGTTGCGGTCGATCAAAAACGTTGTTGGTAAGGTTTCTAGGTCGAACGCCCTGAGGAACAATGAACGTGGATCGTAATAAGTCTTCAACGCATCCAGCTTGCGTGCACGCAAAAACTCGGCGGCATCTTCGCGCCCTTGCTTGCCGCTGGCCACCGGCACCACGACAAAGCCCCTCCCGGAGAAGTCTTTTTGCAGCGCATTCAGGTCGGGCATTTCACGAATGCACGGCGGGCACCAAGTGGCCCACAAGTTCAGTAACACCACCTTGCCGCGGTACGCTTCCAAGGTGGTCTCCCCCCCGGCCTCATCCTTCATCTTGACGGATGGAACCAACGGACTGTCGGTCAGCAAGCTAAAACCGGTCAGACGGTCGGCGGCTTCACTGACGCTCAGCTGCGGGATAGAGGCTTCGCCCGGTGTGGACGTTGCTGCTTGGTACAGCACACCGCCACCAAGCGCCATCACGACGGCGACAACGGACAAAATAAGGGACGTTCTTAACGACATCGAATGCAGTTCCTGGCTATTTCAGCCCATCCTATCACTTGGACGCCTTACATCACCACGCCGATTTGCCACGGGCAAAATTCCAGCCCGCCGATTCCGTGCGCTTCACTGCGTGGCTTAAATCCTGATGCGGTCTTCAAGATCACGTCAAAGATATGCAGGCCCGCTTCTTCGGTGCTCATTTCACCATCGGCCACCAAACCGCAGTTGATATCCATATCGTCGGACATGCGGTCATACATCGGGGTGTTGGTGGCGAGCTTGATGCTCGGAACCGGCTTGCCGCCATAGACAGAACCGCGCCCGGTGGTGAAACACGTGACGTTGGCGCCGCCAGCGACCATGCCGGTGATCGATGCGGGATCGTAGCCCGGGCTATCCATGAACACGAAGCCCTTGGCGGTGACCGGCTCTGCATAACGGTACACATCGACCAACGCCGTGTTGCCGCCCTTAGCCGCCGCGCCCAACGATTTTTCCAAGATGGTGGTGAGTCCGCCTTTTTTGTTGCCAGGGGTCGGGTTGTTGTCCATCACCGCGTTGTTGGCGGATGTGTGTTTCTTCCACCAATCAATGCGTGCGATCAGTTTATCACCAACCTCACGGCTGATGGCGCGACGCGTCAACAGATGTTCAGCGCCATAAATTTCCGGCGTTTCCGCCAAGATGGCGGTGCCGCCGTGACGCACCAAAGTATCGACCGCATAGCCCAACGCCGGATTTGCGGTGATGCCCGAATAGGCATCCGATCCGCCGCATTCCAGCGCCACGGTCAGCTCAGATGCCGGGCACGTTTGGCGCTGCCATCCGTTGGCCGCCGTGACCATCTCGCGCACATGATCAATGCCTGCCGCGACCGTCGCGGTGGTGCCGCCGTTGTCTTGAATGACCAGGGTGCGAAGCTTGTCGTTCTTGTCCAAGCCGTAGCGTTTGAGCATCTCGTCGATCTGCGCCACTTCACATCCCAAGCCGACGATCAACACACCGGCAAAGTTCGGGTGATTGGCGTGACCGACCAGGGTGCGTTCCAAGTTGGTGTGGGTGTCGCCGTCCAACGGAATGCAGCAGCCGGTCTGGTGCGGCAACGCCACCACGCCATCGACGTTGGGGAAATCAATCATCACGTCGGCGCTGAACGCCTGGGCGATCATCGTTGCGACCGAGTTCGAACAGTTCACGCTTGCGAGCACGCCGACGTAGTTGCGGGTTCCGACACGGTCGTCTTCGCGCACGTAGCCTTGGAACGTGGCGCGCTCAGCTTCCGGCACGTACTCGGTTCTTTCCGCGCCCTCGCCAAACGCGTAGTCGCGGGCGAACTCGCCGAATTCCAGATTGTGGCTGTGGACGTGATCCCCGGGTGCAATGTCGGCGGTGGCGAAGCCGATGATCTGGTCGTACTTGCGCACAGCGTCACCCTTTGCGATGGCGGCGGTTGCGACCTTATGACCGCGAACGATATCGGTAGTGACGGTGACGTCTTCGCCTTCCAAGACGACGCCCGCTGTAAGATCGGCTGAGGCCACCACGACGTTGTCGGCTGCGTTGAGGCGAATGATGTTCGACATGATTTAAGTCCTCAATTATTCAAAGGCGACGGACCACCGGTGGCCCAGTCGAGAAGTTCCACGAAATGCACCACGGGCGTGCCCGCGTATTCGCCGATTTGAATCAAGCAGCCGATATTGCCAGTGGCGATGACGTCGGCGTTCAGCACGTCGAGGCTCGACGCCTTGCGTCCGCCCAGCTCCGCCGCCATGTCCGGCTGCATGATGTTGTAGGTGCCCGCCGACCCGCAACACAGGTGGGCGTTTTTGGGCGTCGAAACATCAAACCCGGCGGCCTTCAAAAGCTCAGCAGGACCGTCAAGATTCTTTTGCCCGTGCTGCAACGAACACGGCGCATGATAAGCAACGCGGGGTTTTTCAAAATCTTCAACACCTTCGATGCCCAACTCGGCGATCACTTCACTGACGTCGCGGGCAATGGCGGAAATGTTTGCGGCGCGCTCTGCCCACGCAGGATCGTCTTTGAGCATGAAGCCGTAATCTTTCACCGTCGAACCACAGCCGGACGCGGTGATGGCGATGAGATCAGGCTTGGCCTTTTCCCACGCTTCGATGTTGGCGCGGGCTTGCGCCAACGCTGCTTCTTCCTTGCCCATGTGATGGGTCAGCGCGCCGCAACACCCGACGTTTTCGGCTTCAAACACTTCGCAGCCCATGCGCGACAGCAAGCGCGCCGCCGCACGGTTGATGCGCGGCGCTAAAACCTGTTGCGCGCAGCCCGGCAACAGCGCCACGCGTTTGCGCACAGCGCCGTGCGCAGATAAGGGGGTAACCGGATCGGCTTTCGGCAACTTCGCCGGGGCCATCGCGATCATGCCTTTCAAACGGCCCGGCAACAGCGCACGAAACGGTTTAGCTAAGCGCGCGCCAATCAGCGACAAACGGAACAAACCCGGTCGCGGCAACACGATGGATAACATCGTGCGCAGCGCACTGTCGGCCAGCGGACGCTTAAAGGTATTTTCGATGTGCACCCGCGCATGATCGACCAAATGCATGTAATCGACTCCCGACGGGCAGGTGGTCATGCACGACAAACAGCTGAGGCAGCGATCAACATGTTTGACCGTGTTGGCGTCGGCGGGCTTGTCGGTTTGCAGCATTTCGCGGATCTGATAGATGCGTCCGCGCGGGCTGTCCAACTCATCGCCCAACACCACATAGGTCGGGCACGTGGCGGTGCAAAATCCGCAGTGCACGCAGGTGCGCAAGATGTCGTTAGCGATCTTGATCGGCGCTTCGTGAAGCTGTTCAGGTGTGAAGTGTGTTTCCATTGTACTGACGCCTCACATCCGTCCAGGGTTGAGAATATTGTGCGGATCGAACCCGGCGCGCACACGTTTCATCAATTGCGCGACGCCGTTCGCTTGCGGTTGAAACACCGGTACGTTTGCACGCACCTCTTCGGATGCGCGCATCAATGTCGCATGACCACCGTTGAGACTGCCGCGCGCCAAATCGACGTTGGCGTCGTCTGTCGCATCCATCGCCAACCAGATCAAACCGCCAGCCCAATCGAAGAAGTATTCGCCTTGCAATTGCGCTGCGATGACAGGGCCATCGGTGGGGGCAACGGACAAACGCCACAGTTGGCGATCATCCGCAAAATACGTGACGTCGCGAATTTCCTGCCACAAGCTTTGGGTATTGGCGGTGTGCAGTTCTTCGACCTCACCATAACCGGACAGCAAAGTGCGTAGCGCCGTGCACCGCACCTCAACCGACGGTCCGGGGCCTTCGACGCGCACGGCAGTGACGCCTGCGCCCGCAGCGCTGACATACGAAACGTTTGAACGCGCGGCGACGGTGGCGGGCAAGTGCGCCACACCAGAAACTTCATAAGGACTGTTCTGCGCATCGCGCATCGCTTGGCCTGGGTCAGACGCACCGAATACCAAGATGGTGCGGGATTTTTCCGGTTTGGGCAGAACCTTAAACGATACATAGGTCATCACCGCCAGCGTGCCCATGGACCCCGCCATCAATTTGGTGAGATCAAATCCGGTGACGTTTTTGACCACCCGTCCACCGGACTTGAAAACTTCTCCGCGCCCACTGACGGCGTTAAACCCCAGCATATGATCGCGCGCCGAGCCGACTAACGGACGACGCGGTCCGGTCACGGCGGAGGCGAACACACCGCCGACGGTGCCGCCATCAACACCATAGAGGCCTTTCGGCGACCACGGCTCAAAGGCCAGCATCTGGTTGGCTTCGTCTAGTGCGGCTTGAACTTCGGCAATCGGCGTGCCCGCGCGCGCGGTCATCACCAGTTCTTCGGGCTCATACAGCGTGATGCCCGATAACGCCGACAGATCTAAAACGTTTTCGGCGTTCTGCGCCCGTCCCAAGCCGCGCTTGGTGCCTTGGCCCATGACCTCCAGCACTTTGGCGTTGCCCGATGCCGCCCAGCGCATGGCGTCGAGGACGTGGGCTTTGTTTTCAGGTTTGAAAATATCGCTCATAGGGGCCTCAGAACCTGGGAATGTCGGGGAACGGCAACTTGCCGTCCGTGATGTGCATGCGGCCCAGCTCGGCGCAACGGTGCAGGGTCGGATAGACTTTGCCGGGATTGAGCAAGCCGCCCGCGTCGAACGCGCATTTCAGGCGTTGCTGTTGCTTGATGTCATCTTCGGTGAACATCTCGCCCATCAGGTCGCGCTTTTCAACGCCGATGCCATGTTCGCCGGACAGCACCCCGCCAACCTCGACGCACAGACGCAAGATGTCGTGGCCGAACGCTTCGGCTTTGTCCAACTCACCTGCCACGTTGGCGTCGAACAAAATCAACGGATGCAGGTTTCCGTCACCAGCGTGAAACACGTTGGCGACGCGCAGATCGTACTTTGCCGACAACTCGTTCATGCGCGTCAAGACTTCCGGCAATTTGTGGCGCGGGATGGTGCCGTCCATGGTCAGGTAATCGGGTGAGATGCGACCTACGGATGGAAACGCCGACATGCGACCTTTCCAAAACTGTTGGCGCTCCGCTTCGTTTTCGCTGATGCGCAAAAATGATGAGCCCGCGCTTTCGGCGATCTCGCGTACCCGTTCGGTCAGATACTCGACCTCGGCCTCGGGACCGTCGAGCTCAACCACCAACAGCGATTCCACATCCAGTGGATAGCCGGAATCGACAAATTTTTGCATTGCGCCGATGGCCATCTTGTCCATCATTTCCATGGCCCCGGGAATGATACCCGCGCCAATAATTTTCGCAACGCATTCACCGCCCGCCTCGACGCCGGGAAAGCCGATCAACAGCGCCTTGGCGGTGTCGGGTTGTTTGAGGATACGCACGGTGACTTCGGTGATGATACCGAGCAGACCTTCCGACCCAGTCACCGCACCTAACAAATCTAGGCCGCCCGCATCCATGTACTTGCCACCCAGACGGATCACTTCGCCGTCCATCAACACCATCTCTACCCCCAACACGTTGTTGGTGGTGAGGCCATATTTCAGGCAATGCATGCCGCCCGCGTTTTCGGCGATGTTGCCGCCGATGGTGCACGCGATTTTCGACGACGGATCGGGGGCGTAATAAAAGCCTTCGTCTTCCACAGCGTCGGTGATGGCGCGGTTGGTGACGCCCGGCTGGGCGACCACGCAACGGTTTTCATAATCGATGTCGAGCACACTGTTGAACTTACCTAATCCCACGGTGACCGCATCGGCCAACGGCAACGCCCCACCGGAAAGCCCGGTGCCCGCACCGCGCGGCACGATCTTGACGCCCATCTCGTGACAGGCTTTCAGAATTTGCGAAACTTGCTGAGTGGTTTGCGGCAACACCACCACCATGGGCAGCTGCTTGTAAGCCATCAAGCCGTCGCATTCGAACGTGCGCAGTTCGCTGTCGTCGACGATCACACCTTCGCCCGGCACGATGGCGCGCAGGCGCTTGATGATCTCTCCACGTTTGGCGATGGTCCCGGCGTCAGGTATCGGCATTTTCATTGCGCGGGCTCCTGAGCATTTTGCAGGGCTTTTCGTTGTGCGGGCAAATCTTTGGTGTCTGCCCAAAAGTCCTGGACCGCATCGGTCAAGCGCTGGCTGTATTCGGGGTTAGCCATGAACGCAACCGCCAACCACACAAACGTGGTCACCACCACGGCGATCTTAAAGGTTTTGGAGACTTGCGGCTGGGCCATGAAGGCCTTCAACCGAGCACGGTTTTTGGTATAAGTTTCCATCACCCACACGATCATCACGAACGGCGTGCGCAGATAATTTTTTAACCCTTCGGGCAGGCCCGTCATGTCTTGGTCTCCACCAAATAATCCAATGCGGCTTTTACGCCACCAGAGGTGTGCGCCACGCCCGCCAATTGCAAGCCCATTTCGACCCCGCTCAGCGTACCCGCCAGCATCAAGTCGTTAAAGTCGCCCAGGTGGCCGATGCGAAACACCCGGCCCTGCACCCGGCCTAAGCCGTTGCCCAGCGACATATCGAAATTGTCCAACACCACCCGGCGGAACGCGTCGGCATCATGGCCGTCCGGCAAACGCACGGCGGTTAATGACGCGCTGTATTCGTCGGCGTTTTGGCACTGTAGATCTAAGCCCCAGGCGCGAACAGCGCGGCGTGTCGCTTCCGCGTGTCGAGTATGGCGGGCAAAAACGTTGTCTAAGCCCTCCTCCATCAACATGGTGATGGCCTCGCTCAAGCCGTACAAAAGATTGGTCGCTGGGGTGTAAGGGAATACACCATTATGATTGGCAGACAACATCGGTTCCCATGCCCAGTAGGATTTGGGCAACGTCGAAGACTTTGACGCTGCTAAAGCCTTTTCGCTGACCGCGTTAAAGCTCAAGCCCGGCGGCAGCATCAAACCTTTTTGCGATCCGGCAACGGTCACGTCCACGCCCCACTCATCATGGCGATAATCAATCGAGCCCAGGGATGAAATGGTATCGGCCATCAACAGCGCGGGATGCTTGGCATCATCCAAGGCTTTGCGTAACGCGGCAATATTCGAGGAGATCCCTGTCGAGGTGTCGTTATGCACTACGCACACCGCTTTGATGGCGTGGGTTGTATCATCAGCCAGACGTACGGCCAACGCATCCGCATCCGCGCCTGAACGCCAGTCGCCTTCTATAAAATCGCAAACCAAACCTAAGCGTTCAGCCAGCTCCCGCCACAGCATCGAAAACTGCCCGGTTTCAAACATCACCACCTGGTCGCCCTGAGACAAGGTGTTGACCAAGGCCGCTTCCCACGCTCCGGTGCCAGATGCCGGGTAGATGATCACCGGCTGTTCGGTTTGAAAGATCGGCTTCAGCCCGGCCAGAACCTCATGGCCCAGACGTGCAAAATCCGGCCCCCGGTGGTCGATGGTGGGCCGGTCCATAGCGCGCAGGATACGGTCCGGCACATTGCTCGGCCCCGGAATCTGGAGAAAATGTCTACCGCTTCGGTGTGCCATGGGGGGAAGTCCTTAATTATCCGTCGGCGCGTTCGACCATGATATCATCACCGGGCGAAACACGGGCGCAAATCCGCACATCTTCATCACAGTGCCCCCAGATGTTGGCTTCAGACGCCAATCGCAACTCGTCGCCCACTGAAACCGGGGTCGGACCGTAAGGAATGGCGATGGCGCTGCCCACCAGCCAAAAGCCCATTTCTCCCGGCTGCAACACATCGCGCGCACTCACTTCCATATCGCAATCGACGGGGGTGTCGAAATAGACCTCGTCGCCCCATGTCTGGGCGATGGCGGAAAACGGCGCCGCGTCATACAGCGCGTCCGCCGTCGGGGTATCCAATAAGCGCACGGTCAACACGACATCGCCCATGGTCAGTTTCAAGGTCCGCATCAGGCGTGCCCCTTCTTAGTCTTCGATGATGATGGCCCGAAAATCGTTGACGTTGGTGAGCGTCGGCCCGCTGACCACCAAATCGCCCATCTTTTCAAAAAAGCTGTAAGCGTCGTGGTTCGCTTGAAAAGCCTTGGCGTTGAGGCTCAAAGCCTCCGCACGCGCCAACGTATCGGGGCCAATCACCGCACCGGCGTTGTCTTCGGAGCCATCGATGCCGTCGGTGTCGCACGCGATGGCGTGAACGCGTTGCAACCCATCCAAAGCAATGGCCAGGGCGATCAGGAATTCCGAATTGCGCCCGCCGCGCCCCCCCTTGTTGCGAATCGTCACGGTGGTCTCGCCGCCCGACAAAATCACCGCTGGTGCTTTGAGCGGCTGGCCGTAGCTCAGCACTTGGCGAGCGATGGCACAATGCACTTCGGCGACGTCTCGGGACTCGCCTTCAATCCGGTCGCTCAAGATCATCGGCGTGTAGCCGGTGTCGCGCGCCACAACGGCGGCGGCTTCCAGCGACATCTGCGGCGTGGCGATGAGGATGTTTTCGACATTGTCAAAACGCGCATCGCCGGGCTTGGGCGTTTCATCAGACTTAGCCGTGAACAACGCCTCGACCGCAGGGGGCAAAGGAATATCGTATTTGTCGAACACCGCGCGGGCATCGTCATAGGTGGTCGGATCAGGCACCGTCGCGCCGGATGCGATGGACGACAAGTCGTCGCCCGGCACATCGGAAATGATCAGCGACACCACCTTGGCCGGATGGCACGCCATCGCCAAACGCCCGCCTTTGATCGCGGACAGATGCTTGCGCACACAATTCATTTCGGTGATGGTCGCACCGGAACGCAGCAGCGCATTGGTGACCTGTTGTTTGTCGTCCAAGCTCAGCCCTTCGGCGGGCAGCGACAACAACGCCGAGCCACCGCCGGAAATCAGGCACAGCACCAAGTCGTCTTCGCTGAGCCCTGATACGGTTTCGAGAATGCGTTTGGACGCGTCCATGCCCGCTTGATCGGGCACTGGGTGGCTGGCTTCGACCACTTCGATGTGCTGGGTCGGCACCGCGTGTTCGTAACGCGTCACCACCAAACCTTCGAGATCGCCGTCCCAGTGCTGTTCCACCGCACGCGCCATGGCGGCGGCGGCTTTGCCCGCACCGACGACGACGGTACGGCCTTTGGGCTTAGGCGGTAAAAATTGGGCAATGCATTTGTCGGGCAACGCCGCAGACGTGGCGGCGTTAAAGAGTGCGTGCAACAAATCTTGAGAAGCGATTGAGGTCATGGCACGATCCCGACAAATGATGGTCTCTAATAAATGGGGGTTCCCCTCCTCGTCAGAGGAAGTGGGGGGAGGAGACGTCGAAGAGGAACCCCATATGGCCCTTAGGGAGGCCAAAACAAGTTAAACGAAATCGCAGATTAAGCCACTTCGTGATCGGCCAGGCGTTCCAACGCCTTGACCATCGCGGAGTGATCCCAGCCTGCGCCGCCAGCGGCCGAGCACGCATTGAACAATTCCTGCGCGGTCGCCGTGTTGGGTAAGGATACACCGATTTCACGGGCCGATTGCAGGGCCAAGTTGAGATCTTTTTGGTGCAGTTCGATGCGGAAGCCCGGATCGAAGGTGCGCTTGATCATGCGCTCGCCGTGCACTTCCAAGATTTTCGAAGAGGCAAAACCACCCATCAATGCTTCACGCACCTTGGCCGGGTCTGCACCCGCTTTGGACGCGAACAGCAACGCTTCGCTGACCGCTTCGATGTTCAGCGCGACGATGATCTGGTTGGCGACCTTACAGGTTTGACCCGTGCCGTTATCGGTGCCGACCAAGGTGATGTTCTTGCCCATCAGGTCAAACAGCGGCTTGGCGGTATCGAACGCATCTTGCGGGCCACCGACCATGATGGTCAAGGCAGCGTTTTGCGCGCCCACTTGACCACCGGACACCGGTGCGTCGAGGTACTGACAGCCGAGATCGTTGATCTTGGCGGCGAAGTCCTTCGTTGCGGTCGGGGAAATCGAGCTCATGTCGATGACCATTTTACCAGCCGACAAGCCAGCAGCCACACCGTCTTCACCAAACAGTACGGCTTCGACGTCGGGGGTGTCGGGCACCATGGTGATGATGATGTCAGCCTTTTCGGCGACTTCTTTGATGGTGTCGCACACCGTCGCGCCGCCATCGAGGATATCTTGCGGGGTCGGTTTGGACCGCTTTTGCACGAACAGCTCGTTGCCGCCCGTTTGCAGGTGCGCCGCCATGGGGTGGCCCATGATGCCCAGACCAATGAAACCGATTTTCGCCATAACTTTATCTCCTAGAAAAAACTTTGTCTGTGGGGCTTAGCCTTTGAGGCCCTTGCCTTTTAGATAGGCGTCCGCCCAACCCAGCCCTTCCACCGTGGTGGTGGCGGGCTTGTATTCGCAGCCGATCCAGCCCCGGTAGCCAATCTTGTCGAGGAACGCGAACAGGAACGGGTAGTTGATTTCGCCCGTGCCCGGTTCGTTACGACCCGGATTGTCGGCCAACTGGATGTGGTCGATGGATGCCAGATGCTTTTCCATGGATGGTGCAAGATCGCCTTCCATGATTTGCATATGGTAGATGTCGTACTGAACCGCGATGTTGTCAGAACCGGACTCAGTAATGAGGTCGAGCGCTTGTTGCGTGCCGCTGAGATAAAAGCCCGGAATGTCGCGGGTGTTGATCGGCTCGATCAGCAAGCGAATGCCTGCGGCTTTCAGCTTGTCGGCAGCGAAGCTCAAGTTCTCGACAAACGTTTTGCGCACCAGGTCGGCGTCCGCACCTGCGGGAACAATACCGGCCAAGCAGTTGACCTGTTTGCAGCCCAATGCAGTGGCGTATGCGATGGCTTTATCGACACCGGCTTTGAATTCTTCGACGCGGTCGGGATGACACGCGATGCCGCGCTCACCCGCACCCCAATCGCCCGCGGGCAGGTTGTGCAGCACTTGGGTGAGGCCGTTGTCTTTCAAACGCGCGCTCAGCTCTTCGGCGGCGAAGTCATAAGGGAACAGGTATTCCACACCCTTAAAACCGGCTTTCGCCGCCGCTTCGAAACGGTCCAAGAAATCGACTTCGTTGAACATCATGGTCAGGTTTGCAGCGAGTTGTACCATGTCATTGTCTCCGTATTTTTTGGGCCTTAGGCCAATTGGTCTTCGGGCAAGGGCAGATCGACGGTTTCTTCGAACTCGACGATGTCATCGATTTCGGTGCCCATGGAAATGTTGGTCACGCGCTCCAAGATCAGCTCGACCACCACAGGAACTTGATACTGTTCCATCCAGGCTTCGGCCTGTTTGAAAGCCGCCTGAATTTCGGACGGTTGCGTCACGCGGATGGCTTTGCAGCCCAAGCCTTCGGCGACCTTGACGTGATCGACGCCGTAGCCTTCGACTTCCGGGGCGTTGATGTTGTCGAACGCCAACTGTACGCAGTAATCCATCTGGAAGCCACGTTGCGCCTGACGGATCAGACCAAGGTAGGAGTTGTTCACCACCACGTGGATGTAGGGCAGTTTGAACTGCGCGCCGACGGCCAATTCTTCGATCAAGAACTGGAAGTCGTAATCGCCGGACAACGCCACGATCTTGCGATCCGCATCCGCGGCGCGCACACCCAAAGCGGCGGGCAGCGTCCAGCCCAAGGGTCCGGCTTGACCGGCGTTGATCCAGTGGTTGGGCTTGTATACACGCAGCATCTGCGCACCAGCGATTTGCGACAAGCCGATGGTGGACACGTAGCAAACATCCTTGCCGAACGCTTCGACCATTTCTTGATAGACGCGGTGCGGTTTCATCGGCACGGCGTCGAAATCGGTCTTGCGCAACATGGTCTGCTTGCGGCTCAAGCATTCTTTGATCCACGCGGAACGGTCTTTGAGCTTGCCCGCGGCCTTCATCTCTTTGGCGACTTCGATGAACATTTCCAACGCCGCTTTGGCGTCGGACACGATGCCAAGATCGGGGCAGAAGATGCGGCCCAACTGGGTGGCTTCGATGTCCACGTGCACGAACTTGCGGCCTTCGGTGTATTTCGCGACCGAACCGGTGTGACGGTTGGCCCAGCGGTTGCCGATGCCCATCACGAAATCCGATGCCAACATGGTGGCGTTGCCGTAGCGGTGTGAGGTCTGCAAACCAACCATGCCCGCCATCAAATCATGATCGTCGGGGATCGTGCCCCACCCCATCAGGGTCGGAATGACCGGCACGCCAACCAGTTCGGCGAACTCAACCAGCGCGTCCGAACCGTCGGCATTGATGATGCCGCCACCGGCGACGATCAACGGATGCTCGGACGCGTTCATCATTTCGATGGCTTTTTCAGCTTGTCCACGGGTGATCTGGGGACGATCTGCGGTCAGCGGCTCGTAGGTGTCGATGTCGAATTCGATTTCGGTCATCTGCACATCGATGGGCAGATCGATCAGCACCGGACCGGGACGCGCAGAGCGCATGATCTGGAACGCCTTTTGGAACACACGCGGCACCTGGGCGGCTTCACGCACGGTCACGGCCCACTTGGAGACGGGCTTGGCGATGCTTTCGATGTCGACGGCCTGGAAGTCTTCTTTGTGCAACTTGGCAATCGGCGCTTGGCCGGTGATGCACAAAATCGGAATCGAATCCGCAGATGCAGAGTACAGCCCAGTGATCATGTCGGTACCGGCAGGACCGGAGGTGCCGATGCACAAACCGATGTTACCAGGCGTGGCGCGCGTATAGCCTTCGGCCATATGCGAAGCGCCTTCAACGTGGCGGGCCAGATAATGCTGGATCGAACCAGCCTTGTTCATGGCCGAATAAAACGGGTTGATGGCCGCACCGGGCACACCGAAGGCCTTGGTGATACCTTCTTTTTCCAAAACCAATACTGCGGCGTCCACAGCTGTCATGCGAGCCATTGGGCCTCTCCTCATTTACTCAATTGGGGCTGCTTGTTAAGCCCAGACTTAGCGCGCCAGCCAGCCACAAACAACGAAAATGATAATGTTTTCCGCAGTCCGGAATAGTTATATTTTATTCATTTAATTCAACGCATTGCTAAGTTTCCACACTGTGGAAATGACGCCATTTCAACGCTGTATCGGTTGGTTTTAAAAGGGACATTGGCGTATAAAGGGACGCAAATTTTGCGCACCCCTTTGACCGTGCGCCCAACGGGAGAACGACATTGCTCACCATCCAACGCCTCGCACACCAAGACGCCGAGATTTTGATCCAGGGCGCTGAGGAAAAAGCCCATGAAATCGGCGTGCCCATGTGCATTGCGGTGGTGGACGAATCAGGTTTTCTGATCGCATTCAAACGCATGGACGGCGGCAAGCCCCTGTCCACCACTTTAGCCCAAGACAAAGCCCACACGGCGGCAATTTCACGTAAAAGTACGCAGGCCTATAATGAATGCTGCGTGCCCGGCAGTCTTACGTTCGGCATTCAAACCTCTGCGGGCGGACGCTTCTCGATCGTTGGCGGCGGCATCCCCGTCGAAGTGGATGGTGCGCTGGTCGGTGCCATTGGCCTTTCCGGCGGCGCCCCCGAACAAGACATCGCGTGCGCCACCGCCGGGCTCAATCGCTTTTTGTCCAGCCACACTTAAGATCGAACCTTAATCGCAAAAGCAGGTCTTTTTGTTGATTGGCACCACCCCGCCCATGGCGGCGGTGATTTCGGCGGCGCATTCTTTGACCATGCCGCCCAAAACAGGGAAACGTTCATCGCCAACACGCGCCATGGGTCCCGACAACGACACCGCCGCAATGGGTTCGCCGAATTCATCGTAAATGGCCGACGCCACGCAGCGCAAACCGATGCAGTGTTCTTCGTCGTCATAAGCGAAGCCGATGTCACGCACTTCTTCGATTTCTTTGCACAGCGCCTTTTGATCGATCACGGTGTTGTCGGTGGCGCGTTCAAACTCGCGCATCTGGATAAACTTTTTAGCCTTTTCAAACGGCATCGCGGCCAACAACGCTTTGCCGACGGCTGAGCTATGGATCGGCACCCGCGATCCGGGCTTCGCCTGCACCCGCATCATCTGGCGGCATTCCACCTGAGCCAAATAAATACATTCGCCTTGGTCGATGACAGCCAGGTTGACGGTCTCGCCACTTTTTTCCATCAACGCCGCCATGAGCGGACGCGAGGTCGCGATGACGTCGCGCGAACTGACGAACGCGTTGCCGATGATGAACGCCTGTACGCCCATCTTCCACAACGACTGATCATTGTCGTAACGCACATAACGTTCGTGCTGCAAGGTGGTCAAAAGCCGGTGGGTGGTCGACATCGGCAGGGCTGCGCGCTGGGAAATATCGGTCATGGTCATGCCGTGATCGTCGTCGGCTATGACATTAAGGATCGACAGCGCCCGACACAACGACTGCACCTGACCGCTGCTGTCACCATTTTTTTTCGCGATGGTCTTGATGCGCGCCTTGCGCCTCACTTCTTTCGCCATGACCGGCCTCCGTTAAATACAGCTATTCAATTGTTTGCACTGCTGAATTTGATTCATTCCGTATCGTGGAATAACATTTCAATACTAGACCATATAATCAGATATCGTTTATCTTTCATAGTCTCTTTTCTCAGCAGTGCAGGTAGGTTTCTCATGACAAATTCCCTTCCCCTCGACGCGCACGTCATCGGCTTCATCGGCCTTGGTCTGATGGGCAAACCCATGGCCCGCAACCTGCACAAGGCGGGCGCTCAGGTGATTGCGCATAACCGTTCTCAAGCGGCGGTCGATGAATTGGCGGGCGAAGGCATGACCCCGGCGTCTAGCCCGACCGAGGTGATGGGCCAAGCGAAAACCGTCATCTTGATGTTGCCCGACACCGGGGCGGTCGAAACCATCCTTGAAGCGATCATCCCCGCCGTCACTCCCGGTGATTTGATCATCGACATGGGTACCACCGAAGCCACCCTCACCCGGACCATGGCGGCGCGCATCGAAGCAGCCGGTGGTGCGTATGTGGATGCGCCCGTGTCCGGCGGCACCATTGGTGCTGAAAACGCCACGCTTTCGATCATGGCCGGTGGATCGAACAACGCCGTTGAGCGCGCCCGTCCCATACTTGAAGCCATGGGTAGTCGTGTGGTGCACGTCGGCACCGTCGGCGCGGGGCAAGTCGCCAAGGCTGCAAATCAAGTGATCGTCGGGCTGACCATCAGCGCGGTTAGCGAAGCCTTGAAACTGGCCGAACGCGCTGGAGCCGACCCAGCAAGAGTACGCGAAGCCTTAAAAGGCGGCTTTGCCGATTCACGCATTTTGGAAGTACATGGTCAGCGCATGATCAACGGTGACTTCACACCGGGCGGTAAGTGCGTCACCCAACGCAAAGACCTAGATCAGGCGCTCAAGTTGGGCCGCGAATGCGGACTTGAACTACCGACCACAGCCCAAGTCATGGGGCAATACGACCGCGTGATCGAAGCCGGTTTCGGGGACCTCGACCACGCCGCTTTAATTAAGATTTTTGACCTGCCTTAGCCGCATCTTGCTGACGGGATTCGCGTACAGATTCATAAAAGTCATAGAGCGCCATCGCACCGATGATGATAACGATCAAAATAAACGGCACTGCGCCGATCGATTGCGCCAAGCCGCCGACAAAGGCCAAAAACAACACGATGCCGATCAGGCCGGTGATTAGGTTGGTCATGATGGTATCCTCTCCATAGTCAATTCAGCCTCAGGCCGGGCGTTGAGGTATTAATCCTCGTCCGCCAATCCGTCCAAATGTTTGACAAGCCAGCTGGCGTTGCGCATTAAGCGCGCGTCGTCATGACGCAGGCTGACCATCTGCACGCCCAACGGCATGCCCGCTTCGCCTTGCAGCAACGGCAGCGTCAGCGCCGGCATGCCGGTAAACGACCACAAGGTCGAGCACGCCGGGTTGCCGGTCGATTCTATGCCCACCGGGGCTTCGCCCAGAGCTGCTGGCGTGATGATGGCGTCGAAATCCATCATCAGTCCTTCGAAACCACGCGCAAACATCGCCATGCGATCCAGGCCGAGGCTGTAATCAACGCCGTGAACCTTGCGACCGCGTTCTATCATGGCCCGCAGCACGTCGCTCACCGGCGCATCGTCTTGATCCACATACTTGCCAAGGTTCTTCGCGATGTCCGTTTCCATCACGATGCGTTGCCATGCAAACACCTCATTGTAAACATCACCGAGATCGACCTCTTCAACCCGATCGCCAAGCGCATCGACAAGTTCGCCGAACGCTTCATGGGTGGCTGCATCGCAATCGTTCCACGCCGGCCCTTTGATGAACGCAAACCGCGGCGGCATCGGCGGTTCTTCATGGCATTTGGCCAGCAAATCGGGGCGCGGACGCAAGCAGGTGCCGCTATCTTGGGCGTCGAATCCGATCATCGTCTCGGCCATAAACGCGACGTCCTCAACGGTACGCGCAAACACACCGACATGGTCTAAATTCTGCGACGTGCGCAACACCCGGTGACGTGAAATCAAGCCGAAAGTCGGCTTATACCCGACCACGCCGCAAAAAGACGCCGGACGAATGACCGAACCGTTGGTCTGCGAGCCCACCGCCAACGGCGCCATGGCCGAAGCGACGGCCGCGGCGGAACCACTGCTGGAACCGCCCGGCGTACGGGTGACGTCATGGGGATTGGTGGTTTTGCCCGGCGACAGAACCGCAAATTCGGCGGTGACTGTTTTACCGAGGATTACGGCGCCAGCTTCGCGCAAACGCGCCACCGCAGTCGCGTCCTCGACCGTTTTACGTCCCGCATGGATGGGGCTGCCGTATTCGGTCGGATAATCGAAAGTATCGAAGATATCCTTCACCGCCACCGGCACGCCATGCAGCGCGCCGATCGGTGCGCCGGAACGCCGATGCGTGTCGGATTGACGGGCCTGTTCGAGAACGTAGCCCGGCTCCAAGTGAGCCCAAGCCTGCACCTCGCCATCGACTTCTTCGATACGGCTCAGGCAGTCTTGGACCAATTCTTCCGACGAGACCTGCCCGTCTCGAATGAGACGGGCGGCCTCGAAGGCGGTCAGTTGGTTAAGGTTGCTCATCCTATTTTACCACCCTGCACGATCCTAAGCCGGGCCGAACAGGTATACAGGCAGCCACAGGGCGATACCCGGGAAGTTGTACAGCAACACCATCGTAAAGATGACAATCGCCAAGTACGGCATGATGCCCTTGAAGATCTCCATCAATTCGACGTCCGCTGGCGCAACGCCCTTGAGGTAATACGCCGCCATCGCCATCGGCGGGGTGAGGAACGAGGTCTGCAAGTTCAGCGCCACCAGCATGCCGAAGAACAACGGATCGACATTGAAGGTTTCCAACATGGGCAGGAAAATCGGCACGAAGATGATGATGATCTCAGTCCATTCCAGCGGCCAGCCCAACAAGAAGATGGTCGCCTGAGCAAGCATCAAAAAGCCCACGGTGCCGATGTCCAGCGCCAAGAACCAATCTTTGATGATGTCATGACCACCGAGATACGAAAACACCGACGCGAACGTCCACGAACCGACAAACAGCCAGCACACCATCGCCGCCGTCTTGGCCGTCAGGAACACGGCTTCTTTCAACCGGGTCCAAGACAAAGAACGATAGATCGCCGCTAACAGTAGGCCACCTGCGGCGCCAACGCCCGCGGCTTCGGCTGGGGTCGCAAGGCCGAGCAAAATCGCACCCAGAACCGTTGTGATCAAAATCGCCAAAGGGAAGAACGAGACCAGCAGTTCGTACATAACTTTGCCGAACGTCACGTCATCATCTGCAGGCTTAGGAGCCAGCGATGGATTCAAATAGGCCCGTGTGACCACGTAAATCATGTAAAAGCCCGCCAGCATGAAGCCTGGGAACAACGCACCCGCGTACAAACGCAGCGGGGAAATTTCCGCGATGGCCGCATACACGATCAACATGATCGAAGGCGGGATCAAGATACCCAGGCAACCACCCGCGCAGATCACGCCGGCAGCAAAGCTTTTGTCGTATTTTGCTTCCAACATAGCCGGGAACGCCAACATGCCCATCAATGTCACCACGGCGCCGACGATACCGGTTGCGGTGGCGAACACGGCGCACGTCAGCAACGCCGCAACAGCCATGGAACCGGGCAGATTGCGCGCCGCCAATTGAAAGCTGAAGAACAGCCGATTGACGATGTTCGCGCGTTCAACCACGTAGCCCATGAATAGAAATAGCGGCACCGCGACCAACACATCGTTCGACATCACCGAGAACGTGTTCTGCACAAACAAATCGAATATTCGGTTGTCGAAAAGGTTCTGCATACGCATGGGGTCATAGTAGGCGTAATAGCCAAAGCCCAGGCCCATGGCGACCAACGTGAAAGCGATCGGAAAGCCCAGCAACACCACGAAGATGAACAAGCCGAGCATAAAGAGTGCAATTTGGGGATCAGTCATCAGTGTTTCTCAACCTCGAGCTGGTGGAGATCTTCAAGTTCATGCACCAGCATGGTCTCAGTCTCCTGAACGTCATGCAATCGTGCAGGCCACTCGCCGGTGCGGATGCATTGCACGCATCGCACAGCTTCAGCGATGCCCTGCAACAACAGCAGGGAGCCGGAAATGGGGATCAGTGTTTTGAAGAAATAAATCTGGATGCGCGAGGGGCTGGACCAGCTCACTTCTTTGTAGAACCAAGAATCGGCGGCAAATCCATATCCGTAATAGATCAACGCCACCGCACCCGGCGCCAAAAATATCGTATAGAGAAGCAGATCGATACTGGCCTGGACTTTTTTCGGCATCAACCGATAGATCACATCGCCGCGAACGTGCGCGTCTTGAGACAGCGCATAAGCGCCAGCCATCATGAACAGCGCGCCATACATTTGGATGCTCATATCGAACGCCCACACCGTCGGCGAATTCAAGATGTAGCGGACGAACACTTCGTAACACGTCGAAAACGTCAACACCACGATGCACCAAGCGAACGCACGCCCGGTCCAGGCACTGAGACTATCGATAAAGTGTAGGATACGGGTCATGCCTACAACCTCAATTGAGAAAGGAATTTAGAGTATAAGCCGTAAGGGCGACGCTTGAAAGCGCCGCCCCCCCGGTTCGGACCGAAACAGTCCAAACCTTTTTTACAGCTTGCCGTAGTAGTGCTCGTAAGCGAGACGGTAGTTCGGAGCATTCTGCAATGCATATGCGCCGTAACGTTTTGCCCAAGCTTTCTGCGAAGCAACAACCTTAGCAAAGAACGGATCGCCTTTGCTCATGCGTTCGACGACAACATCCCATGCTTTCAACTGAGCAGCCATGATGCTGTCCGCCGTGCGGTGTACGCGCACGCCGTGCTCTTCTTTCAACGACACCAGATCGGCGGAGTAGCGCTCCATGGCTTTCCAAGCCATGTCGGACGAAGCCGCTTCGGTCGCGTACTCAAGGATCGACTGCTGTTCAGGAGACATTCTGTCGAACAGGGTCTTGTTGAAGATGATTTCGAACGATTCCTGAGATTGGTGGTAGGAGCCCAAGTAGTAGTCCTTGGAAACGTCCTGCATGCCAAAGTCTTTGTCCGAGGTCGGGTTGTTGAACTCGGCCGCATCGATCAGACCAGACTTCATGGACGGCTGAATTTCGCCACCCGGAAGCTGAACAACCGACATGCCCATTTCTTGCAGAACGTCGGCGGCGAGGCCCACGGTGCGGTACTTCAGGCCTTCCATATCAGCAGCGGAGTTCACTTCTTTCTTGAACCAACCCAGCGGCTGAGCAGGCATCGGGCCGGAGAAGAAGCCGACCAAGTTCAAGCGCAGCTTGTCGTGCATGAGTTCGTTGTAGAGCTCACGACCACCGCCGTACTGAATCCAGCCCATCAGTTCGTTGGCGGACCAACCAAAGCAAGGGCCGGTGCCGAACAGCGAAGCAACCGGGCTTTTGGAGTACCAGTAAGCGGTCACAAGGTGCGCACCATCGAGAACGCCTTTGTGAACGGCGGTTTGCATTTCGGCGGTTTTCACAACGGCGTCAACGCCCAACAGTTCGATTTTCATCGAGCCGCCAGCCATTTTGTTCACGCGATCTGCATAATCCTGGGCGAATTCCAGAAAGATGCCACCGCCCCAGGCGGCTTGGACTTTGAGCACGGTCGCCGCTTTGGCAACGTGCGGTGCGCCCATTACGGCCGCGGCTGCGCCCGTTGCAGCAATACCGCTGCCTTTAAGGAATTTACGACGCGACAGCGCCTTATCCTGTTTCGTATCAGTCGTCTTGGTCATGCTCTTGGCCTCCCAAATAAATGAATTCCCTTTGAGGTTTTACTGAAAACGCCTGAACCATCACGCCAAACGTTACCGTTTAAGACGCGAAAAAGCCCAAAAGCCTCCTGCAAGCACCCGGTTCACCCAGGCTGCCTCATGTTACGTGGCCTCTTAACCTTACCATTTCAATCGATAGATCAACGATATATGGGATAAGGGGAGGCCCATTCATACAGCGCTCAATAGCCCTGTTTTATAGTCTGACCGTATGGCGATGTCGCATATCGGTCAACGCAAATGGTTTGTTTTTCCGTCCAGCGAAAACGGTCGATTTTACCAATTTAAATCAAGGCACTACAACGAATACACACAACAACTATGCAATTCGGTCAGCCGGTTCGCGGCCGGCAAAAATGGCGTCGAGATTGTCAAGGGCGCGAAACCCCATGCCGTCACGCGTCTCTACGGTTGCGCTACCCAGGTGCGGCAGCAAGAATACGTTGTCTAATTCACGGTATTTGGGGTGAATTTGGTCCGGTTCGCCATTGAAAACGTCGAGTCCCGCCGCAAACAGCTTGCCTGACGTCAACGCTTCAATCAGCGCCTCGTCATCGACAACGCCGCCGCGTCCAGTGTTCACCACGATCGCGCCGTCGGGCAGCAACGCGATGCGTTCACGGTTGACCAGACCCGTGGTTTGCGGCGTTGCCGGGCAGTGGATCGACAAAACGTCACATTGGGGCAGCAGATCCTCGACCGTTTCGTGGTAAATCGCGCCGCATTCCAGTTCTGGGCTGAGACGGCTGCGATTATAATAATGAACTTCCATATCGAACCCACGGGCGCGCTTGGCCGCCACTTGGCCGACCCGGCCCATACCAACCACGCCGAAGCGCTTGCCGGAGATCTGACTGCCGATCATAAAGGTCGGGCTCCAGCTGTCCCATTGCTGTGCGCGCACCATGCGTTCGCCTTCGCTGGCGCGCCGGGCCGCACCCAGCATCAACAGAATCGCGATTTCCGCTGTGGCGTCGTTCAGCACGTCGGGGGTGTTGGTAACGATGATGCCCTTAGCCTTGGCGGCATCCAAATCGACATGGTCGTGGCCCACCGAAAAATTGACGATGGCGCGCACGTTTTCAGGCAACCGCGCGATCACATCGGCAGTGAGTTTTTCCGTATGGCACGGCAACATCGCATCGACGTCGCCGGACATTTCAATGAGCTCATCTGCCGAGTACAAACGATCAGTGGGATTGAGTACGGGGTCATAGTCACGTAGCAAGCGAGCCTCGACGGCATCTGGAAGTTTGCGGGTGACAAGAATTTTGGGTTTGTCGCTCATGGCTCACTGATCCTCATATTGCATTTGTGTTCACAGGTCCGCGTGACCGGCGGCGATCATACGATCAACAAAAAACCTCAGGCCATAATTTTGTGACCATCAACTTCCACATCGTGGAAAAACATTCTACTCAACGGTTCGAGGCTTGGCGATAATGCTGCAGCGCACCATAATGACATTATCGGGTTTATCGCACCCGATAGGCCTGCTTCTTTGGAAGCCAGGACCTCCCCAACGATCAGAACAAAGGGCCGATATCATGACGAACCGGATCGCCGTCGGCGACCTGAGGGTCGCACCCCTGCTTTATCAATTCGCCGCATCAGAAGTTCTGCCAGAAACAGGCATTGAGCCCGATGCATTTTGGGCGGGCTTCGCGCAAATGGTTAAAGAACTGGCGCCGCGCAACACCGCGTTGCTGCAAAAGCGCGCCGCGCTGCAAGCCGAAATCGACGGCTGGCACAAACAGCGCGCCGGACAGCCCCTTGAGATCGCCGCGTACAAACAATTCCTCACCGCGATTGGGTATCTATTGCCCGAAGGCGACGATTTCACCATCACCACCGCCAACGCGGATGAAGAAATCGCCACCCTCGCCGGGCCGCAACTGGTGGTGCCGGTGATGAATGCGCGCTTTGCACTGAACGCCGCCAATGCGCGGTGGGGTAGCCTGTTCGATGCACTGTATGGAACCGATGCAATTTCCCAAGACGGCGACCTGGCCAAAGGCTCAAGTTTCAATCCTGTCCGTGGTCAAGCCGTGTTCGCGTATGCAGCTGAATTCTTGGATCAAGCCGCCCCGTTGGCGCAGGGCCGTCATGGCGACGTCACAGCCTATGAGGTGATCGACGCCAAAACGCTGAACATCACGCTGGCCGACGGTCAGACCACCACGCTGGCGGATTCCGGGCAGTTCGTAGGGTTTTCTCAAGACGGTGAAACCCACGTGGCGCTGCTGAAAAACAACGGCCTGCACATCGAACTTCGCACCAACGCCAATCATTATGTCGGCCAAGTTCACCCTGCCCACCTTTGCGACGTGGTTCTGGAATCGGCATTGTCGACCATCCAAGACTGCGAAGATTCCGTTGCCGCCGTCGATGCCGATGACAAAGTCCTCGCCTATCGCAATTGGTTGGGACTGATGAAAGGCGATCTGCAAGAACAGTTCACCAAGGGCGGCAAAACCATCACGCGACGCCTCAACGCTGACCGCACCTACGCCACCCCGGACGGCGATGAGCTAACCCTGCATGGGCGCAGTCTGTTGTTGGTGCGCAACGTCGGCCATTTGATGACCAGCGACGCGGTGCTCGATCAAGACGGCAACGAAGTCCCCGAAGGCATGCTCGATGCACTGTTCACCAGCGCGTGCGCATTGCACGACCTTAAAAATCGCACCAACAGCCGCACCGGCAGTGTCTACATCGTCAAACCGAAAATGCATGGCCCCGAAGAAGTCGCCTTCGCCGATACTCTGTTCGCCATGGTCGAAGACATTCTAAGTCTCGCCCGCAACACCCTGAAAATGGGCATCATGGACGAAGAACGCCGCACCACGGTAAACTTGAAAGAATGCATCCGCGCCGCCAAAGACCGCGTGGTGTTCATCAACACCGGGTTCTTGGACCGCACCGGCGATGAAATCCATACCTCCATGGAAGCCGGCCCGGTGGTCCCTAAAGAGGCCATGAAGGCCGAGCCGTGGATCGCGGCGTATGAAGACTGGAACGTCGATACCGGCTTGGCGGCCGGGCTCAGCGGTAAAGCGCAAATCGGCAAAGGCATGTGGGCCATGCCCGACGAAATGAAGCGCATGGTCGATAGCAAGCAAGCCCACCCCGAATCCGGGGCCAACACCGCGTGGGTGCCGTCCCCCACCGCCGCGACCTTGCACGCGATGCATTATCACAAAGTCAATGTGGCTGAGCGTCAGCGCGAACTCGCCTCTCGTCCGCGCGCCAGCATCGATGACATCCTCACCATTCCCTTGTTGGGCAGCCGAAAGCTATCTGTGGATGAGATTCAGTCTGAACTGGACAACAACGCTCAGGGTATTCTCGGTTACGTGGTGCGCTGGATCGATCAAGGCGTGGGCTGTTCAAAAGTGCCTGACATCAACAACGTCGGCTTGATGGAAGACCGCGCCACCTTGCGCATTTCCAGCCAGCATCTGGCCAACTGGCTGCATCACGGCATCTGTAGCGAAGAACAGCTGCGCGTGACCTTGAAGCGCATGGCTGCCGTGGTCGATGGGCAAAACGCCAACGATCCCAACTACCGACCAATGGCGCCGGACTTCGAAAGCTCCATCGCGTTTCAAGCGGCGTCGGAGCTGGTGTTTAAAGGACGTGAGCAGCCGAGCGGCTATACCGAACCGTTGCTGCACGCGTGGCGCATCAAAGCGAAAGCCGCATACACTTAGTTCATCAACCAGACGATCAACAACGGCAAGCTGACCATAGACACGGCGGTGGATATCAACACCGCCGTGGACGCCCTTACGGGCATGGCGCCATGTTCTTGAGCGATCACGAACAACGCTGCCGCCACCGGTGTGGCCGCGCCCAAGGTCGCAACCAAGCGCCATGCGTCACTGACGCCAAAAGCCGTCATCGCGCCCCACATGATCAGCGGATGGACAGCTAGCTTGAAGACACTCACCCAAGACGCTTCACTCAAACCATCCGCGATGGGGCGTCCGGCAAGCACCGCGCCCAAAGCGAACATCGCTGCTGGCGCGGCAGCTTGGCCCAACAGATTGGTGAACCCGGCCAGTTCACCCGGCAAGCCGAAGTCGGCCGCAGAAAATCCGGTCCCGACGACAATGGCGATGATCAGCGGATTTTTCACCACCCCGCGCATAATGATATGACGCAGATTTCCCGCACCCGTAGGGCTCATCAAAATCGTCGCAAAGGGAATGAAAAAAGCCACGTCGACCAACAGCATCAGCGACAACGGCGCGGCAGCATCACCGCCCAGAACCGACACCAAAAGCGGTATGCCCAAAAAGCCGATATTGCCGTAACACCCCGCCAACGCCATCATGGCGAGGTTATTGCGCCCTGCATTAAACAGAATCTTCGCCGTGCCCCACATCAGCGCGAACACCACCAAGCCCGCGACCAAATGGGCGAGCACGAAAGCGCTTTCGCTCACCAAACGCGGGAAGTCGGTCTCCGCCATCTTATTGAACAGCAGCGCCGGAAGAGCGAAAAAATAGACGAAGCGATTGATCCCCAACACGCCCGGCGCATCCAAGATGCGCCACCGCGCGGCACCATAGCCCGCCACCACCAGCGCAAAAAAAGGCAATACCAAAAAGATGAAGTCATTCATGCGCAAACCCTAAACGAAGGCGCAGGCCGATCAAAGACGGTTTGTGTAAACTTCGCCGTCCTTGATCAGCTCCTAAGCGCAATTAGTCGCAATGCACTACAATATCTGTGTTTTATAATATTTATTTGTAAAACCTATGGATTGACGACCACATACGCAATCTGTACCAATTCAGATACATAAACTGGTCTATCGCAGCTTTATGCTTTCATGCAGTAGTCTTGATTAAATGATAACGGGCATCGAAACGACGAACCCTGGGGGTATTTATGAGCACGGATGGCGCGCCAGATTTCTTGCGCTTTGCCAATATTCAAAAAAGCTACGATCAGAAAACTCTGGTCGTGAAGGATTTCAACCTGGATGTCGCCAAGGGGGAATTCCTGACATTGCTGGGGCCATCGGGGTCCGGCAAGACCACCGTGTTGATGATGATGGCGGGCTTTGAAAGCGTCACCAGCGGCGACATTCTTTTAGACGGACACCCGATCACCCGCACCGCGCCCTACAAGCGCAACATCGGCATGGTGTTTCAAAACTACGCCCTGTTCCCGCACATGAGCATCGCCGAAAACCTCGCCTATCCGCTCAAGGTCCGCAAGATGCCCAAGGCCGATGTGGCGGAGCGGGTCGAGCGTTATCTCAAACTCATCGAACTGGAAGATTTCGGCGGACGCACGCCCGCCCAGCTTTCCGGCGGCCAGCGCCAACGCGTCGCCTTGGCGCGCGCGTTGATCTTCAGCCCCAGCTTGGTGCTTATGGATGAACCGCTAGGCGCGCTGGACAAAAAACTGCGCGAACAGATGCAGTTGGAAATTACCCGTCTGCACAAAAAGCTTGGCTTCACGGTGATCTATGTGACCCATGATCAAACCGAAGCGCTGACCATGTCGGACCGCATCGCGGTGTTCGACGATGGCATCGTGCAGCAATGCGACGCGCCAGACGTTCTGTATGAACAGCCTGCCAACGCGTTCGTCGCCGATTTTATTGGCGAAAACAATTTCATGCCCGGCACCGTCACGGGCCATGACGGCGACACGGTCCGGGTCAAAATTTCGACCGGTGAAGAAGTCACCACGCGCCGCGCAGATTGCGACACCGTTGGCAGCCCATGCAAGATTGCCGTGCGACCGGAAAAGTTATTCATCTTGCCCAGCAAGCATGCCTACGACAACACCATTACAGCCACGTTCTCCGTGCGTTTGTACGTTGGTGATTTCATTCGCTACTTCTTCGATCTACCGGACGGCACGGAAATCGTTGTTAAGGTCCTCAACGATCATGCCGCGCCAAAGTTCACCGAAGGACAACAGGCGACACTTATTTCGCGCACGCACGACTGTTTCGCCTTTGCGGCGAATTAGACCAGAGGGTTCATTTTCACACTTACGTTAAGGGAGGCTAAACAAGACATGAAAACCACATCATTGATCGCAGGGGTCGCATTGGGGGCGATGCTATCGTCAACAGCCATGGCGGCGGAACTCACCGCTGTTTCGTTCGGCGGCGCGTATGGCGCAGCCCAGAAAAAACACATGATTGATCCCTACACCGCCAAAACAGGCACCAAAATTCTGTTCGAAGATTATTCCGGCGGCATCGCTGAAATCAAAGCACAGGTCGAAGCCGGTAACATCCAGTGGGACGTGGTCGACATCGAAGTGATCGATCTGGAACGCGCATGCTCCGAAGGTCTTTTGGAAGTCATTCCACGCAGCGTCTTGGCACCGGGGGCAGACGGCACACCGGGTGAAAAAGACTTCATCCCGTCCGCCATCGCCAACGAATGCGGCGTCGGCAACATCGTGTGGACGATCGTTTATGCCTACAACGAAAAGACCATCGGTTCGACCGCTCCGCAAACGATCGGCGACTTCTTCGACACCAAGAAAATCCCCGGCAAGCGCGCCATGCGCAAACGTCCGCAGGTCAACTTGGAATGGGCGCTGATCGCCGACGGCGTTGCGCCGGACAAAGTTTATAAAGTGCTCGCCACCGACGCCGGTCAAGCGCGCGCTTTCGCCAAACTCGACACCATCAAAGGCGACATCGTGTGGTTTGATTCCTGGTCTCAGGTTCCCCAGTTGCTGAACGATGGCGGCGCGGTGATGGGTCAATCGGCCAACGGGCGCATCTTTGACGCCATCAAAAAAGACGGCAAGCCGTTCAAGATGGTTTGGGATGCGCATGTCTATGACTTGGACGTTTGGTCTGTTGTCAAAGGCAGCAAAAAGAAAGACCTCGCGTTCGACTTCATTTCGTTCGCCACCGGCACCAAGCCGCTTTCCGGCATGCCGGATGTGGCTTATGGCCCGACCCGCAAATCGTCCATGGCGTTGGTTGACGCCAGTGTGATCCCCGATCTGCCGACCTCTCACCTGGACAAGGGTGTGAAGGCTGATGGCATTTTCTGGGCCGATTACGGCGAGTCTCTCGGCGAGAAATTCAACGAGTGGCTTTTGAAGTAAGACCCTTTTCATTTGGCGGTATGGAGCTGTTGCTTCATACCGCCGGATGATGCCTTTTAAAAACATGAGCACCATGCAAACCAACACCTTAAGCAAAGACGAAGCGCGCAGCGCGCGCCGTGAAATGCGCCGTCATAAGATGATTGCGTTTGCCATGGTCGTGCCGTTGCTGGCGTTCATTTTCTTTGCCTTCGTTGCACCCATCACAACAATGCTGCACCGGGGGTTTTACAACCCTGTGGTGGCTGAGCTGATCCCCCAAACGCTGGAACACCTGGACAGCTGGAACGGTGAAAGCACGCCGGATGAACGCGTACTGACCTCCATGGCGATTGACCTCAAGCGTCTCGCCGCGGTGCGCAAATCAGGCAAGCTGGCCGAAGAGATCAACCGCAACATGCCCGGCGCGTCCAGTCTGGTGAAATCGAGCGCGCGCAAGATGAAGCGCCACGACGACGCCGCGCTGGCCAAGAATGGTGCGGCTTTGTTGCTCGACGCTCACAAAGGTTGGGCCGATCCGACGCTGTGGCGCGCGGTGCAAAAATCCGGCATGACCTATACGGACAGCCATTACCTCACCGCCCTGGATTTGGAACGCACCTTCGACGGCGATTTGCAAATGCGCCAATCCGCACAAATTTACATCCAGCTCTACACCAAGACCTTGAGGATGGCGCTGATCATCACGGTGCTGTGTCTGCTGCTCGGTTATCCGCTGGCTTATTATCTGGCCAACGCGCCGTCCAAGACCGCCAACATGCTGATGATCTTCGTGCTGTTGCCGTTTTGGACCTCGCTTTTGGTGCGCACCACGGCGTGGATTGCGTTGCTGCAAACCAACGGCGTGATCAATTCGTTCCTCACCAGTTTGCGCATCACAGCTGAACCGTTGGACATGCTCTATACCGAATTTTCGACCATCATCGCGATGACCCACATCCTGCTTCCATTCATGATTTTGCCGCTGTACAGCGTCATGAAAGGCATCGACCCCACGTTGATGCGCGCGGCGATGTCCATGGGTGCGCGACCGATCCCGGCGTTTCTCAAAATCTATCTGCCCAACACCCTGCCCGGCTTGTCCGCCGGTGCGTTGTTGGTGTTCATCATTTCGGTGGGCTACTACATCACCCCGGCGCTGGTCGGCGGCACCGACGGGCAGATGATTTCCAACATCATCGCCTTTCACATGCAGCAATCGAACAACTGGGGTCTAGCCGCCGCGCTGGGCACCTTGCTGCTGGCGTTGATCTTGACGCTGTATTGGGTTTACGACCGCTTTGTCGGCGCAAGCAACATCAAGCTGGGATGATAAAAGCATGACGCAAAACCTCCCCGCCTATTTCACCTTTTGGCACAAGTTGGGTCACTACGCCTTGAAGTTCAGCGCTTGGGCGGTGCTGTTTTTCCTGATCGTGCCGATCGTGGTGATCATCCCGCTGTCGTTCAATGCCGAACCCTATTTCACCTTTACCAGGGGCATGATGACGTTGGAACCGTCGGCCTATTCGCTGCGCTGGTACGACGCCATCATCACCAACCCCAACTGGATGTTGGCGGTCAAAAACAGCTTCATCATCGGTTTCTTCGCCACCATCGTCTCGACCACCTTGGGCACCATGGCCGCAGTCGGATTGTCGAGCCAGAACATGCCGTTCAAGCGCGTCATTATGGCGTTGCTGCTGTCGCCGATGATCGTGCCGCTGATCATCATCGCGGCGGGTATGTTTTTCTTTTACACCAAGTTCGGCTTGGCCGGCAGCTATGTGGGGCTGGTCATCGCCCACGCCGCGTTGGGGGTGCCGTTCGTCATCATCACCGTCACGGCGACGTTGAGCGGCTTTGACAAGTCACTGTATCACGCAGGCCTCAGCATGGGCGCGTCGCCGTTGAAAACATTCTTCGACGTGGTCATCCCGTTGATCCGCCCCGGCGTCATATCTGGGGCGATGTTCGCCTTTGTGACCTCATTCGACGAAGTGGTGCTGGTGCTGTTTTTGGCCGGTCCCGGACAGCGCACCATTCCCCGGCAAATGTTTTCGGGCCTGCGCGAGCAAATCAACCCAACCATTCTGGCCGTTGCGACGTTGTTGATTTTGGTGTCGGTAGCGTTCTTACTGACGCTGGAATTTCTCAGGCGGCGCTCGGAACGCTTGCGCGGTCTTGAAGAGCAAGGTTAAGGGAAGTGGGCCATGGTGCCCACCCCCATCACGCCAACTCAATCAACAAATCCTTGGCTTCCACCTGGGCGCCGAACTGCACGACCAAACGTTTGATGACGCCGTCTTGATCGGCGTGAATGGCGGTTTCCATTTTCATCGCTTCGATGGTCAACAGTAAATCCCCAGCGGTTATTTTTTGGCCTTCGTGTACCGCGACCGAAGCCACCACGCCCGGCATCGGTGCGGGTATGTGGTTGGGGTTGCCCTCTGCGGCTTTCGGGTGGCTGACCACCGTGGCGGTGATGGACTTGTCCTCGACGCGCACAGATCGTGGCTGGCCGTTAAGTTCAAAGAACACTTTGACCTTACCCTCATCATCCACATCGCCAATGGCGACACAGCGGATGTTGAGGGTCTTGCCCATTTCCAACTCAACGCTGATCTCTTGACCCTGCTTCATACCGTAAAAGAACACCGGCGTCGGCAAGACCTCCACCGGGCCATAGCTGCGCCGATGATTGGCGTAATTGACATAAACCTTGGGGTACATCAAATACGATTGTAGCTCTTCATCGGTGATCTGACGTTCGACCTTTTGCTCGGCTTCGGCCTTGACCTGCGCCAAGTCCGCTGGTGGCACCGATGCGCCGGGGCGCACCGTGATGGGTTTGCCGCCTTTGAGCACTTTGTCTTGCAACGCCTTGGGGAAACCGCCCGGCGGCTGGCCCAGATCGCCGTGGAACAACGACACCACGGAATCGGGGAACGCCACTTCGCGGCTCGGGTCCTCGACCTCGGCCCGGCTGAGCCCAGCCGAGACCATCGACAACGCCATATCGCCGACCACTTTGGACGATGGCGTGACTTTGACGATGTCGCCGAACATCTGATTGACCTCGGCATACGCTTCGGCGACGTCGTGCCAGCGTTCTTCCAGGCCCATGGCGCGGGCTTGCTCTTTCAAGTTGGTGAACTGACCGCCCGGCATTTCATGCAAGTACACTTCCGAAGCACCAAAGCGCAGATCGCTTTCAAAGCCGCGATAGTCTTTGCGCACAAATTCCCAGTAGTTGGAGAACTGGCGCACCACGGTCGGATCGATGCCGCTGTCGCGATCGGTGTCGCGCAACGCTTCAACGATCGAGCCTAAATTGGGCTGAGACGTCAGGCCGGAAAAACTGTCCATCGCCGCATCGACGGCGTCCACGCCCGCTTCGACTGCGGCCAATATGCTGGCCGCCGCGATGCCCGACGTATCGTGGGTATGGAAATGGATCGGCAGATCCGTTTCCGCTTTGACGGCTTCGACCAGCATCTTGATCGCGGTGGGTTTGCACAGCCCGGCCATGTCCTTGATGCCAATGATGTGACAACCTGCGTCTTTCAGCTCGCGCGCCATCTTGACGTAATAACCCAAGTCATACTTGGGTCGTGCGGGATCAAGCAGATTGCCGGTATAGCAAATTGCGCCTTCCAACAGCTTGCCGCTTTCCAAAACCGCATCCATGCTGACACGCATGTTTTCCACCCAGTTGAGGCTATCGAACACACGAAACACATCGATACCGCTGTCCGCCGCTTGCTTGACGAAGGCTTGCACCACATTGTCGGGATAGTTGGCGTAACCGACCCCGTTGGCGCCGCGCAGCAGCATTTGGAACAACACATTGGGCACACGTGCGCGCAAGTGGCGCAAGCGATCCCACGGGCATTCCTTCAAGAACCGCATCGACACGTCGAAGGTCGCCCCGCCCCAGCATTCCAGGCTGAACAAATCAGGTAACAGGTGCGCATAACTATCCGCCGCCTGAACCATGTCGTAAGTGCGCATGCGCGTCGCCAGCAAGGATTGATGGCCGTCGCGCATGGTGGTGTCGGTGATCAGCGCGCGTTTTTGATCTTTCATCCACTGACTGAAGCCTTGTGGCCCCAACTCATCCAGTAGATCGCGCGTACCTTTAGGCGGCGCTTTGAAATCGTGAGTTGGGACTTTGGGCAACGGGTGCGCTTCGGGAACTTTGCGTCCTTCCACTTCCGGGTTACCGTTGACGATTACTTCGCCAATGAAATTGAGCAACCGTGTGGCGCGATCACGACGCTTGGGAAAGTGAAACAGTTCCGGCGTGTCATCGATAAAGCGCGTGGTGTAGCTGGCGTCGATGAAGGTCGGGTGATTGATGAGATTTTCGACAAACACCAAGTTGGTGGCCACGCCGCGAATGCGAAATTCTCGCAATGCGCGGTCCATGCGCCTACGCGCTTCTTCCGGGGTAGAACCGCGACAGGTGACTTTTTCCAACAAGCTGTCATAAAACCGCGTGATCACCGCACCTGTGTAGGCCGTACCGCCATCCAAGCGCACGCCGAACCCGGTCGCGCCGCGGTACACATTGATGCGGCCGTAATCGGGAATAAAGTTTTGCTCGGGGTCTTCGGTGGTGACGCGACATTGCATGGCGTGCGCCAGCAAGCGAATGTCTTCTTGTGCCGGAACACCGGATTCTTCCCGATGACCAATGCGCCCACCGCCTGCGAGCAGAATTTGCGCCTTGACGATATCGATGCCGGTGACTTCTTCGGTGACCGTGTGTTCGACTTGAACGCGCGGGTTCACTTCGATGAAATAAAATGCGTCCGTGTCGGCATCCATCAAAAATTCTGCCGTGCCCGCGCATTCATAGCCCGCCGTGCGCGCCAAACGCAGCGCGGCTTCGCACAAGTCTTCGCGTTGCTTGTCGTCCAAGTATTGCGCCGGCGCGCGTTCTACGACCTTTTGATTGCGCCGCTGAACGGTGCAGTCGCGCTCAAACAGGTGAACCACAGTGCCATGCTTGTCGCCCAGCAACTGAACCTCAACATGGCGCGCGCGCTTGACCAATTTTTCCAGATAGACTTCGCCGTTGCCGAACGCGCTTTCGGCTTCGCGCCGACCTGCGGTGACTTCACGTTCCAAGGCGTCTTCAGATTCGATCACGCGCATGCCGCGCCCGCCGCCGCCCCACGACGCTTTGAGCATCACCGGATAGCCGACCTCCAACGCCATTTTGCGCACTTCGGTCATATCTTCGGGCAGTGGTCCTGTGGCGGGCATCACCGGCGTGCCGGCCTTCACCGCCATTTCGCGCGCCGAAACCTTGTTACCCAAAGACCGCATAACGTCCGGCGTCGGGCCGACAAAGGTGATGCCGTTTTCAGCGCACGCTTCGGCGAATTCAGGGTTTTCGGACAAAAAGCCGTAACCCGGATGGATCGCGTCACAGCCCGCCTGTAGAGCGACGCGGATCATTTCTTCGATCGTCAAGTAAGCTTTGACCGGCCCCAGACCTTCACCGACGCGGTAGCTCTCGTCCGCCTTAAAGCGGTGCAGCGACAACTTGTCTTCTTCGGCGTAGACCGCGACAGTCTTGATACCCAGTTCGTTAGCCGCGCGAAAAACGCGGATGGCGATCTCACCCCGGTTGGCAACCAAGAGCTTATTAAAAACCTTACGCATGTGTCCTCCTAGGACGGGATATCAAGATTGGCGATCAATGGTATAGAGCCACGATTTCAACAGCTTTGTCACCCGTGGCATAACAACATAGGTCAACATCAAGACCTGAAACAGCACCACGACAAAAACCCGAGCCCAAAGCGGGATATCCCCCATCATAGGGGCTACAAAGGCTTGCATGGGATAAACAAGCAAAAATACGGTCACCACAAGGATCAAGGCCATTTTATGCGGCGCGGGTTTGGCCGCCACCGGTATCGTGGGCAAATCGAACCAGAATTCAAGGCCGGTGACCTTATTATAGGTCGCCTCTCCCGCCGCCATGCCATCCATTTTTGCCATCCAAAACGCGCGCACGTCCGATTGTTCCCATGCGCGGCCATGTTCGTAGCTATCGAATCGATAAATCAGAACATATTCGCCATTGTCGCCCTGAGTGGGACGGATGACGCTGACACCTTGGTGGCCTGGAAATTTGGCGGCGTCGATGCTGACGCCTTTGATCCAGTCTTCGTAGTCGTGTTCCCGACCGGGCTTGATTTTGCGCGCGACACTAACCGTTACCGGCGAGCTGGCGGCTTGTTCCGTCGTGATGTGATCTATGTCAATCATTGCATTTTGTCCCGTCCGTCCATGAACCACAAAATGTCCGGGCGCATGCGCACCACATGCATGCGCCCGGACTATGCCGCATCGCTGAACGCCATACACGTCGCTCAACGATAGCGTCATTCTTTTGTTTTCTCATACCCACCCTGTGTTGAGGACGGGAAGAGACGGTTTGCCGGTGGGATACGCCCAACTCGTGCCGACGTAGTCGAGACGTCCCGGGTCCACGAAGTCGAGGAATTGAACCCTCACTCGCTTACCGACGATTTCATCGCTGTCGAACGCCACATAGAGGTCGTCTTCGCCGTTCAAGTCAGCAACGTAATGCCACGAAAGCGTCTGAACGGTTTCAAGCACCTCACCCGACAGCGGTTCAATAATCTCAGCGCGCACAACATACATGCCCGGCAATGGGCGTTGTTGACCATCGAACGACAATGAGACGACACCGTCATCAAACTGTTGCGCACAGCCATGAAGAGACCACGTTCGGCCTAAAATCTCAGACGCCAAATGGGGCATACCGTCACGAAGCGCAGCGCGTGCGCGGGTCGATGAATACACCAGGCCATAGCGATCTTTCACCGGCGCGACTTCACTCACGCCAAAACCGCATTTCTCACCAAGTGCGCGCAACATGGCTATATCGCCTTGGCGACGGCTACCGAAATGATAATCAGCCCCCACCACAACGTGGGCGACATTCAGATCGCGCACCAGAACATCATCGACAAAGTTTTGCGCCGACAGTGCCGCGAAGGCCGCGTCGAACGTGGCGATAAAAATGTGTTCGACGCCTGCATTCGCAACAAAAGCCGTTTTCAAGCTTTCCGGAATCAACCGAAACGATGGTTGATGAGGATCGAAAAAGGCCCGTGGATGGGGCTCGAACGTCAGCACGCCGAGCGGCGCGCCAAGTTCAGCCGCCTTTTCTTGCGCACACAGAATCAACGATTGGTGCCCCAGATGAACTCCATCGAAATTGCCGATCGCAACAACGCAGCCTTTGGCCTCTGCTGGTATGTTCGAGAACGATTTATGTACACGCGCAATCATGTGTGACCTCACTGACCAACTGAACGCAATTCACGCACATGTTCACGTACGAAATCGAGACGATCATTGCCCCAGAACACCTCTTCGCCAATGACAAAGCTCGGCACGCCGAAAACGTTTTTGTCTTTTGCCTGTTCAGCGTGGCGGTCCAAGGTCGCCAAGTTACCCTCATCGTCAGCCGCCGCAACAACTGCACCCACATTCAAACCGATGCGCTCAGCCACATCGCGCAACACGTCCAAGTCGCCAATGTCACGCCCCTCAGCCCACTCAGCGCGCATCACTTCGACGATAAAGTCCTTAAGCTTGCCTTCACGCTCAGCCAACAAGCTTGCGGCGCCAGCACGGGTCGGGTCGGTGGTGATCGGCGGCGGGTTCATCGGCACGCCGAGTCTCTTGGCCCAACGTTTGATATCTTGGCGCACAGAAGGAATTTTGATTTTGGCGCGTTCGGGATCAGACCTGCCGGACCACCCCCCTAAGGGACGCCACAGCAAATTGACATGGTCGTCTTCAAAGATGTCCCACACCGCATTGCTCGCCAAATAGCAATATGGGCTGCGAAAGTTGAAGTAAAATTCGATATCGATAAGCTGGCTCATGACGGCGCCTTATTTTGCAACGCTAAATTCGACGTTGCCGATGTTTTGAAACTCACCACACACATGCACGCCCGCCGCCAACGGCGACGCCGCCGTTGCGCCACCGGCGAGTACGATCATACCTGGCTCCAACTTTTCGCCCCAACGCGCAACCATCCGTGCGGCAGCGACTAGGGAGCGGATCGGATTGCCGAGGATGGCTGCGGTGGAACCCATTTGCACGGGGCGTCCGTCAAACTTGAGGATGATGCCGAGGTTGGAGACATCGGTGCTTGGCGCTTTCCAATTGCCGACCACGAAGCCCGAAGACGACGAGTTATCGGCAATCACATCGCCCAATGCGAATTTGAAATTCTCATAGCGGCTGTCGATGATTTCCAACGCGGGGGCAATCGCTTCGACCGCGTTCAGTGCTTCCAGCGGGCTGACGTCGCCAGACAGCGGCTTTTTCATCAAATAGGCGACTTCCGGCTCGACCCGGGGATGAACATAGTTCGCCATATCCAGTGTGCCGCCTTCTTCGACGCGCATGGCGTTTGTTAAACGCCCCCACACGACCTCCGACACGCCGACCTGTTCCATTTTTTGGCGACTGGTGAGGCCCATCTTGACCCCCACCCGATGCTCACCGCGGTCCAAGCGCCGGGCGATGGACATCGCTTGCACCGCATACGCCTCATCCAAGTTGAGCGCATTGTCGCCATCGAACTGCGCAATCGCAGTGGCGCTGCGCGCTGCTTCGTCGACGACTTCAGCGATGTGAGCAAGGTTTTTCATGCTGCACCTCGTTGCTTGATCAGGTCCAAGGCGACATCGACGATCATGTCTTCTTGTCCACCGACCATTTTGCGACGGCCCAGTTCTACCAGGATGTCGCGGGTGTCGATGTTGTAGGTTTTTGAAGCGTTTTCCGCATGACGCAGGAAGCTGGAATAAACCCCCGCGTAACCCAAGCTGAGGCTTTCGCGATCAACGCGCACCGGACGATCTTGCAGCGGACGCACGATGTCGTCGGCGGCGTCCATCAACGTGAACAAGTCGCAGCCGTGGTTGTAGCCGCTGCGATCCATCACCGCGATCAACACTTCCAATGGCGCATTCCCCGCCCCCGCGCCCATACCGGCGAGCGAAGCATCGACGCGATTGGCGCCTTCTTCCAACGCGGCGATGGAATTGGCCACGCCCATAGATAGGTTATGGTGGCAGTGAATACCCAGTTCCGTTTTTGGATCGATGGCGTCGCGTACGGCGCGCACGCGCACACGGATGTCGTCAGGCAACATCGCCCCGGCGCTGTCGGTGACGTAAATGGTTTCAGCCCCGTAGCTTTCCATCAGCTTGGCTTGTTCGGCCAAACCTTCCGGCGTATTCATGTGCGCCATCATCAAAAAACCGACGGTATCAAAACCCAATTCCCGCGCGATGGGGATATGCTGCTGAGAGGTATCGGCTTCGGTGCAATGGGTGGCTATACGGCATGAACGCGCACCGGCGTCATATGCGGCTTTGAGATGTTCGCGCGTACCGATTCCCGGCAGCGACAACACCGTCACGACAGCATTATCAACCGCGTCCGATACGGCGGCGATCCATTCCAGGTCGGTGTTGGAACCGAAACCATAATTGAAGCTATCGCCCGCCAAACCATCGCCGTGGGTGATTTCGATGGCGTCAACGTTGGCTTTGTCCAATTCCTTGGCAATCGCAACCACGTCGTCGAGACCAAACTGATGGCGCAGCGCGTGCATGCCATCACGGAGCGTTACGTCCTGAATGTAGATTTTATCGGTCATGCGATTTGCTCCTTACTCAGCCGCAGCTGCGTCGTTCTTTTTGGCCGTCCAGCGTTCCGCCGTCGCCAGCGCCGCTGAGGTCATGATGTCGAGGTTTCCAGCGTAAGCGGGCAGATAGTGCGCCGCACCTTCGACCTCCAAGAAAATGGTCGATTTGATGCCGACGAATTCACCGTAGCCGGGGATTTTGACCGGGTTGTTTTCGCCGAAGCGTTCGAACTGAACGTCTTGCTTGAGGCGGTAACCGGGCACGTACTCTTGTACGGATGCGACCATGTCTTCGACGCTTTTTTGAATGGCTTCGGGTTCTGCGCCTTGGCTCAACACATAAACCGTGTCGCGCATCAGCACCGGCGGCTCGGCTGGATTTAAGATGATGATCGCCTTACCACGCGCCGCGCCGCCGACCGTTTCGATGGCGCGTGCGGTGTTTTGCGTGAACTCATCGATGTTGGCGCGGGTGCCGGGTCCGGCGGATTTGGACGACACTGAGGCGACGATTTCCGCGTACGGCACCGCGTTGGCGACGCGTTTGACCGCGTAAACCATCGGAATGGTCGCTTGACCGCCACAGGTCACCATGTTGACGTTTTGCTCCGTCAGATGCTCGTCCATGTTGACCACCGGAATGCAGTGCGGACCGATGGCGGCGGGCGTCAGATCGATCATCTGCTTGCCGTGCTCAACACAAATGTCGTTGTGCTTTTGATGCACGTAAGCCGACGTCGCGTCGAACACCACGCCGATCTCTTTCCACACGTCCATCTTCACCAGACCTTCGAGGCCTTCAGCGGTGTTGATTACGCCCATACGTTCGGCGCGCGCCAAACCGTCGGACTTGGGGTCAACGCCGACCAGCGCGCCCATTTCGATGTTTTTGCCGGTGCGCATGACCTTGATCATCAAGTCGGTGCCGATGTTGCCGGGGCCGATGATGGCGCATTTAGTTTTGTTGCTCATTGATACCTACTCCTGCGCGAAAGTGGCCCGGACAGTGCCGAGGCCTTCGATGCGCGCTTCCAAAACGTCGCCGGGTGCGGCGGGAACCATGGGGCCCAAGGCCCCGGACATAATCTGATCGCCAGCTTGCAAAGGTCGCCCCACGCGGGCCATGGTTTTTGCCAACCACAACGCGGCATTGAGCGGATGGCCCAAACATGCAGCGCCCACGCCGGTGGACACCGGCTCGCCACGCAAATCCATCACCATGCCGCAGGTGCGCAGGTCTAAGCCTTCCAGCTTCACCGGCTCTGCCCCCAGCACGTACAGACCGCTGGATGCGTTGTCGGCGATGGTGTCGAGGATGCGGATGTTCCAATCTGCAACACGGCTATCGACGATTTCCAGCGCCGGCAACGCGTATTCCACCGCGCTGATCAGATCGGACAAAGTCATCTGCTCATCGGTCAGATCCTTGCCGATGACAAACGCGACTTCGGCTTCGGCCTTGGGCTGCAACAACGCGCCCAACGGCATCTCGTCGCCTTCCGCAACCGCCATGTCGGCGAACAGCATGCCGTAGTCGGGCTGATTGACGCCGAGCTGATTTTGCACAGCGACCGAGGTCAGACCGATCTTGCGCCCCACCAGCTTGCGGCCTTCTTCCAGCCAGCGCTTAGTGTTGGTTTCTTGCACCGCATAGGCGCCATCGACATCGCCATCTTCAAGAAAATCGCGGATCGGCGCGCACGGCGTTTGGGTTTTATGCGCGTCATAAAGCGCATCGGCGGCCTTTTGAATGTTTTCAGACGTAGAGGTCATATACGGTCTCACAGCTTTACGCAGACGTTGGAAAGTTCAGTGTAGAACTCAAGGGAATGCACACCACCTTCTCGACCGATGCCGGACGTCTTAGACCCGCCAAAAGCCGTGCGCAGGTCGCGCAGGAACCAGGAATTCACCCACACGATGCCGGCATCGAGCTGACGCGCCACGCGGTGGGTGCGCGAACTGTCCTGGGTCCAAACCGCCGCGGCGAGGCCGTACGGCGTGTCGTTGGCGATACGGATGACTTCTTCTTCCGTATCGAATGGGCGGATGTGACAGCACGGTCCAAAAACTTCTTCGTTTACGGTCCGGCTGTCATCGGGGAGGTCCGTCCAAATTGTCGGCTCAATCCACCAACCACCGTTGAGCTCGCCCATCTCGGGGACGCCGCCGCCGGCGACCACCGTTGCGCCTTCGGTCACGGCGAGGTCGTAATACGATTTCACTTTGTCGCGGTGCTCTTGAGAGATCAGCGGGCCGAGGTTGGTTTCAGAATCGTTGTAGTGACCAAGCTTGAGGGTCTTGGCCTTTTTCGCCAGTTCAGTGATAAATTTATCATAGATCGGGCGTTCGACGAACATGCGCTCGGTGCCCAAGCATACTTGACCGCAGTTGGCGAATACAGAACGCATGGTGCCTTCGATGGCGGCGTCGAAATCCGCGTCGGCGAACACGATACCGGGGTTTTTACCGCCCAATTCGAACGACACGTCACGCACGCCGTTGGCGGCGGCTTTCATGATCGCTTCGCCGGTGCGGGTTTCGCCCGTAAACGTGATGGCGTCTACACCCGGATGCTGGGTGAGGAACTCACCTGCGGCGTCGGGGCCGTGACCGTGAACCACGTTGAAGACACCTTTGGGCATGCCCACCGCGTTCATCACTTCGCCCAGCAACGTGGTGGTGGTCGGCGTTTCTTCGGACGGCTTGACGACCACGGCATTGCCGCACGCCAGCGCCGGACCGACTTTCCACGTCATCAACAGCAACGGCAAGTTCCATGGGCTGATCACCGCAATCACGCCCTTGGGCTTGCGCACCGCATAATTCAGCGCTCCAGCGCCGTCCGGGGTTTCCAAAAAGAAGCTTTCGCTAGGCTCGTTTTTCACCACGTCGGCGAAAACCTTGAAATTCGCGGCGCCACGCGGAATATCGATATGTGCTGCGAGCGAGCGCGGCTTGCCGGTGTCGGCGATTTCGGCCTGCAAAAAATCATCAAAACGACGGTCGATTTCATCGGCCACCGCATAGAGCAGCTTCAAGCGCTCAGCCGTCGGCATCTGCCCCCATTCACCGTCCATGGCGGCGCGCGCGGCGTTTACCGCTGCGTCCACATCTTGCTTACTGGCTTTGTGGATCACACCGAGCTTTTCGCCGTTCAACGGACAGATATTGTCAAAGGTTTCGCCGCTGGATCCCGCGACGAATTCACCATTGATAAAGTGCTTAATTTCAACCTGTTCGGCGGCAACGTTCGGGGCAGTCTGGGTGCTCATGTACATTCCTTATTAGGGGCTTTTAGCTTTTGATTTTCGGTGCCGCTTTGATCAATAAATCGCTATTGGGCAGAACACGGCAGGCCAACGCGAATCCTTGTGCGGCTTCTTCGTCGGAGACATGATTTTTGCTCATCGCCAACACCTCATACTCGCCATCCAAAACTTCAATCCGACACGCCCCGCAGCCTCCGCCACGACAGCCGATCTGCACACCCGGCGTGTGCAGGCGTTCCATGGCGAACAGAACCTTTTCATGTTCCCCACATTCGAACCGCTCTCCTGAATTGAGCGTCACGCTAAACATTTTGGGGGCAAGTTGTTGTTCGCCGCTCACGCCTCAGTATTCCACTTATTTGATTGATGTCGAAAACGGATCGACACTCGGGCGATCATCGTCGGTGTTTCGCCATCCCCTGGCATCACCCGAACAGGTGAAACGTTTTGAGCAAAATTATGCGCATGATCAATTCTGGAAGGATGTGCCATGCTGCGCAAATACACGTATCTCTTGGCTTTGGCCCGTGAGCGCCATTTCGGCCGCGCGGCAGCGGCGTGCAACATTACCCAGCCGACCCTGTCCAACGCCATCCGCACATTGGAAGAAACCCTCGGCGTGACCATCGTCGAGCGCAGCCAGAAGTTCGAGGGTTTCACCAGTGAAGGCCACCGGGTCCTCGATCACGCACGGCGTGTGGTAGCTGAGCACGATGTTTTTTTGCATTCTCTCAAAGAAAGCGGCGCAAACCTCAGCGGCACGGCGAAAATCGGCGTCATTCCATCGGCGCTTCCTTGCGTTGCACATCTTCTCGGCCCTTTCTCAGAGCGCCATCCCCACGTGCGCTTTACGGTGAGATCCATGAGTTCACGCGAAATTCAGCGCGGTCTAAACGAATTCGAACTGGATGCGGGCATCACTTATGTCAACAACGAGCCCCTGAGCGAAGTGCGCGCAACCGCAATATATGAAGAGAGCTATTTTTTCATCACCCAACGCACCCCCGAAGTTGGTAGCCTCAGTGAAATGGGGTGGAAGGACGCGTCGGCGTATCCACTGTGCTTGCTGACGCCGGACATGGAAAATCGCCGTATCACCGATACCGCTTTCGCCGCGGCGGGAATACAGGTCGAGCCGGGAATCGAAACGAATTCTCTGATCAACCTCTACACCCTGGTGCGCCATGGCCCCTGGTCGAGCATCGTGACCAACCAGCTGTTGGCTTTGCTTAAACCCGACCCCACCCTGATCGCCCTACCCCTAACAGGGCCGACGATGAGCCATATGGTGGGCCTGGTACATGCCGAGCGCCAGCCGCCCGCACTGATCGCAAGTGCTTTGGCGGATATGGCTTCGTCACTACAGATACACGCACCGCTCACGGATACGCCACCACGATAGTTTTTTCCTATCGGTCGATGGATAAATCAAATTTGATTACGGTTTTATTTCAATCGATCTTGTTCTCCAGCTCACATCACGACATTGGAGAACCGGCATGGTTGGCCGCGCGGCATGGTCGGAAGAGCGCGCCTCTTCGATCATCTTAAATTATCAAACCCAGCGCGGCGCATTGCTGCCGATGCTTCATGCCTTACACGATGAGTTCGGCTGCATCGAAAAGGCCGCCGTTCGCTTGTTGGCGAAAACATTGAACCTGTCGCGCGCCGAGGTCCATGGCGTGGTGTCTTTCTATCACGACTTCCGTGAAACCCGCGCAGGCCGCCACATGATTAAAATTTGTCGCGCCGAAGCCTGCCAAGCCATGGGCGCGGATGCTTTGATCGCACACGCCGAGCGCCACCTGTCCACCGACTTAGGTTCCACCACCAACGATGACGCCTTTAGCTTGGAAGCTGTGTATTGTCTCGGCAATTGCGCGCTGTCGCCTGCCGTGATGATCGACAAGCAACTGCACGGTCGTGTCGATGCGACGCGTTTTGATGCGCTGATCAGTGCGCACGGGAAGGACCTCTGATGCGGGCGCAAACCATCTACATCTCCAAAGACGCCGCCGCATTATCCGTTGGCGCCGATGACGTTGCCGACGCCATTGCGACCGAGGCCAAACGCCGTCGGCTGTCCATAGACATTGTACGTACCGGTTCGCGCGGCATGTTATGGCTGGAACCTTTGGTCGAAGTTAGTCTCAACGATGACCGCGTGGCTTATGGCCCCGTCACCGTCAAGGATGTGCCTGCATTGTTCGACGCTGGCTTCCTGAGCGCTGCGGCTCACCGCTTGAGCCTGGGCCCCACCGAAGACATTCCTTATCTAAAAAACCAAGAACGCCTGACCTTTGCGCGCTGCGGCGTGATCGATCCGTTGTCTGTCGAAGACTACCAAGCCCACAACGGCTTTGCCGGCCTTAAGCGCGCGCTGAGCATGACGCCGGGTGAAATCTGCGCCGAGGTTCTGGATAGCGGACTACGCGGACGCGGCGGCGCGGGTTTTCCCACCGGTATCAAATGGAAAACCGTTCTCGATGCCCCTGCCGATCAAAAATTCATTTGCTGCAATGCCGACGAAGGCGACAGCGGCACTTTCGCCGACCGCATGATCATGGAAGGCGACCCCTTTTCTCTGATCGAAGGTATGACCATCGCGGCCATCGCCGTGGGAGCCACGCAAGGCTATATCTACGTGCGTTCCGAATATCCCCACGCCATCGACACCATGCGCCAAGCCATCACAATTGCTGAACGCAAAGGCTGGCTGGGCGATGGCCTGCATGGCTCTGATCGAGAGTTTCGCCTTGAAGTTCGGGTTGGCGCGGGTGCTTATATCTGCGGCGAAGAAACCTCGATGCTCGAAAGCCTGGAAGGACAGCGCGGACAAGTGCGCAATAAGCCGCCCCTGCCCGCCTTGAAAGGCCTGTTCGGCCAACCGACCGTGGTCAACAATGTGTTGTCCTTGACCACCGTTCCAGTGATCTTGGCCAAAGGCGCGGCGCACTATCGGGATTTTGGCGTCGGTCGTTCACGCGGCACCCAGCCGTTTCAACTGGCTGGCAACATCAAGCATGGCGGGCTGGTGGAAAAAGCCTTCGGCGTCACCCTGCATAATTTGCTTTATGATTTTGGCGGTGGCGCGGCATCCGGTCGCCCCATCCGCGCGGTGCAAACCGGCGGGCCGCTGGGCGCGTATGTGCCGCCCAGTCTGTTCGACACCATTGAGGACTACGAGGCCTTCGCCGCCCAAGACGCCTTGGTCGGCCATGGTGGCATCGTGGTGTTTGACGACAGCGTCGATATGGCCAAACAAGCACGCTTCGCCTTGGAGTTCTGCGCCATTGAGAGCTGTGGAAAATGCACCCCGTGCCGCATTGGCAGCCAACGCGGCGTTGAGGTCATGGACCGCATCATCACAGGCGATCGCCGTGACGAGAATCTTACTGTGCTCGACGATCTGTGCGAGCTGCTCACCCACGGTTCGCTGTGCGCCATGGGCGGACTGACCCCACTGCCGGTGCAGAGCGCCTTGAAACACTTCCCCGAAGATTTTGGTCTCGTCCGCCCAACGGAGAAAACCGCATCATGAGCGCCATCAAAGACAAAGACTATGGAACGCCCAAGTCGCAGAGCGATCACAGCGTCAACGTCATGATCGACGGTCGCACCGTCACCGTGGTTGAGGGGACATCGGTGATGCGCGCGGCGGCGGAGGCTGGAATTTCCATCCCCAAATTGTGCGCCACAGATTGTCTAGAGGCCTATGGTTCGTGCCGCTTGTGTTTGGTTGAAATTGATGGACGCAAAGGTACGCCCGCGTCATGCACCACACCTGCATCTGAGGGCATGGTGGTGTCCACGCAAAGCCCGCGCTTGGCGAAGCTACGCAAAGGGGTGTTGGAACTCTACATTTCCGATCACCCGCTTGATTGCCTAACCTGCGCCGCCAATGGCGATTGCGAGCTGCAAGACATGGCAGGTGAAGTGGGTCTGCGCGAGGTTCGTTATGGCGATCAGGGCAAAAATCACCTCGACGCTCCAACCGATGCCAGCAATCCTTATTTTTCGTTCGACGCGTCGAAGTGCATCGTCTGTTCGCGCTGCGTGCGCGCATGCGAAGAGGTACAAGGCACCTTCGCCCTGACCATCCAGGGCCGCGGATTTGACGCCAAGGTCAGCGCCGGGATCGGAGAAACCTTCCTCGACAGCGAGTGCGTATCGTGTGGCGCGTGCGTGCAGCACTGCCCCACCGCGACGTTGACGGAAAAAAGCGTGATCGAACACGGTCAAGGCGAACACACCGTGTTGACCACCTGTGCGTATTGCGGCGTCGGCTGTTCGTTGAAAGCAGAAATGCAAGGCGAAACCGTCGTGCGCATGACGCCCGACAAAAATGGCGGCGCCAACGCGGGCCATGCCTGCGTCAAGGGGCGTTTCGCCTGGGGCTACGCCACCCACAAAGACCGCGTCACCAAGCCGATGGTGCGTGAAACCACATCTGATCCGTGGCGCGAAACCACTTGGGACGAGGCCATCGCGTTCGCCGCAAAGCGCCTCAAAGACATTCAAGGCCGTCACGGCGTGAAATCCATTGCCGGAATCACCTCGTCGCGGTGTACCAACGAAGAAGTATTTTTGGTCCAAAAAATGATCCGCGCCGCGTTCGGCAACAACAACGTCGATACCTGCGCACGGGTCTGTCACGCACCGACCGGATACGGCCTGAAGGAAACCTTTGGAACCTCTGCCGGAACTCAGGATTTCAAGAGCGTCGAAAAAGCCGACGTGATCTTGCTGATCGGCGCCAATCCCACCGATGGACACCCGGTGTTCGGCTCACGCATGAAACGCCGCCTGCGCGAAGGAGCGAAACTGATCGTCGTGGATCCGCGCCAAATTGATCTGGTCCGCAGTCCGCACATCCAAGCCCAACACCACCTGCAACTGTGCCCTGGAACCAACGTGGCAATGGTCAACGCCTTGGCCCACGTGGTGCTGAACGAAGGTCTGGAAGACCGAACGTTCATCGAAGAACGCACCGATCTTGATGCCTTCGTGGCGTGGGAAGCCTTCATCCGCGAAGACCGCAACTCACCCGAAGCCCTAGAGCCCATCACCGGTATCCCCGCCAAGGAACTGCGCGCCGCCGCGCGCTTGTATGCCCGCGCCAAAAACGGCGCGATCTATTACGGCTTGGGCGTCACCGAACACAGCCAAGGCTCGACCATGGTCATGGGGCTCGCCAACTTGGCGATGGCGACCGGAAACGTCGGGCGCGAAGGCGTCGGCGTCAATCCCTTACGTGGTCAAAACAACGTCCAAGGCTCGTGCGACATGGGCTCGTTCCCGCACGAATTCAGCGGCTATCGCCATGTCAGCGACGACGCCACTCGGACTATGTTCGAAAGCGTGTGGGCAACCGCACTGGACGGTGAGCCCGGCATGCGCATCCCCAACATGTTCGATGCGGCGATCAGCGGCGAGCTTAAAGCGCTGTTCGTACAAGGTGAAGATATCGCCCAGTCCGACCCCAACACCCAACATGTGCACAGCGCTCTCAATGCGTTGGACTGCGTCGTCGTGCAAGACTTGTTTCTCAACGAAACGGCGGCCTTTGCCCATGTGTTTTTGCCCGGTACCTCATTTTTGGAAAAAGACGGCACCTTTACCAATGCCGAACGACGCATCAACCGCGTGCGCCCGGCGATGCGTCCCAAAACCGGTAAGCATGAATGGCAAGTCACCTGCGAGCTGGCGACAGCCATGGGGTACGCCATGAACTATGAGCACTCATCGCAGATCATGGATGAAATTGCTCAGCTCACGCCAACCTTCAAAGGGGTGAGTTTCGCCAAACTCGATCAACTAGGCAGCATCCAGTGGCCATGCACCGACGCCACGCCGTCAGTCGGCACCCGCACCATGCACCAAGATGGTTTCGTGCGCGGTAAGGGTCAATTCGTAGTCACCGAGTTCGTCCCCACCAAAGAACGTGCCAGCCGGTCGTATCCGCTGTTGCTGACCACCGGGCGCATCCTCAGCCAATACAATGTCGGCGCGCAAACCAGGCGCACCCAAAACACCGTCTGGCATCCCGAAGACGTCTTGGAAATTCACGCCCATGACGCGGAACAACGCGGCATTCAAGACGGCGACGTGGTGTCGCTCGCCAGCCGTATGGGCGCGACCGCTTTGACCGCGACCATTTCCAACCGCATGCCGCAAGGGGTGGTCTACACGACCTTCCATCACCCCGTAACCGGCGTCAACGTCATCACCACCGAACAGGCCGACTGGGCGACCGATTGTCCCGAATACAAGGTCACGGCGGTGCAGGTGTCGCGTTCCAACCAACGGGCCGACTGGCGACGAGCGCAATCGCCGATCGTTGCAGAAGTCGCGGAGTAGAACCATGGGGTCGCACGCAACAGCTCTCACCAAACCGTCAACGTTATGCTCTGTGCTGGCCGCAGGTTCTGCCCTGCGCTCCGGCCAATGCGAAGAGACCGTCGATTGGCAGCTGGCTGAAGAAGTCCCCGTGGCGTTCGTCTACAACACCGTTCCCCACGCAGTGATGATGGCGACCCCCGCCGATCTGGAAGACTTTGCCCTGGGTTTTTCCATCGCCGAAGAAATCATCGATCGACCTGACGCCACGTTGCTGAGTAAAGTCGAACATCACGACGCAGGCGTGCGCTTGTGCATCGCCGTCGATCCTGACCATGTGGGGCGCGGATTTTCGGCGCGACGGTCGATGGCTGGGCGAACGGGCTGTGGGTTATGCGGTATCGAAGACTTAAAAAACGCCGTGCGCGAGCCCAAACCGCGTACATCAACAGTCCCGGATGTGAAGCCAGAGGCGATCATTCAGGCTTTTGACACCATGGCCCACCACCAACCGATGAACAGCGTGAACAAATCCGTCCACGGCGCTGCATTTTGCGACCTGAATGGGCGCATTTTGATGGTCCGCGAAGACATTGGTCGCCACAACGCACTGGATAAGCTGATCGGCGCCATTTACCGTGCAAAGCTGACCCCGAGTGAAGGCTTCGTGGTGATGACCAGCCGCTGCAGCTTTGAGCTTGTGCAAAAGGCCAGCGCGGCGAGCATATCCTTGCTTGCCACCCTGTCCGCCCCCACCGCGTTGGCGGTCGATCTGGCCGAACGCGCCGGAATGAGCTTAGCGGCGCGTGCTCAACCCGGCGCGGTGGTTCGGTTTCGATAAAAAGGAGCATTCGGTAACTACGAACCAGCTTGGTTCGCCTAGAATAAGCACCACTTATTCTTGATGAAGCAAAAGAACATCCCGCACAAAGAACGGGTACAATATAATAATACCAACGGGAAGCGGCCAATAGAGAGGCAAACGGGCATGACAGTCTCAAAGCAACCTGTAGCGGCACTGCAGGATCAAGATCTGACGCAACCATCGCTGGCTGATTTCAGCGAAATGGTGGCGCGGTTTTATGACGGGCCGTTGGCGCAGGAACCATCCTGGAAAGGCTCATTGGAGGCGGTGCGGACATTTTTTCGCGCCAACTATGCGGTTTCGATTACACGCATCCCGACCTCGCCGGGACGATCTAGAACCACGTCGCACATCACCTATAGCGGCGTTCAAAACGTACCGGATGTGAACGAGTTCTATAACGAAAATTTTTATGCCATCGACTTGTTCGTCAACCTGCCCCAAGACAAGGCTTTCACCGCTCAAGACTTTGTCAGCGAAGAAAAATGGGAGCAGAACGCATTTTATCAGCAGTTCTTGGCGCCTATGGATGTGTTCCACGTGCTTGGCGTGGACATGTGCACCGCGGACGGCGGCGGATGTCAAATTCGCATTTGCAGACCCAAAAGCGCGGCGAATTTTTCCCAATTGGACAAAGAATATCTGGAGCTTTTGGTCGTCCACATGAAGCGCTGCGTGGAACTGCACGCCAAGCAATATGAGACCCAATCGACCAATCAGCTGTTCGCCAGCGTCATTGACCGGCTGATGTTCGGTTCGGTCATTCTCGACCAATATGGGTTTGTTTTACGCCAAAACAAAATCGCCGAAGACACCATCGCACGCAAGGATGGCCTGTCGATCACCAGTGGTAAGGTCCACGCCTTGATGGAACGCGACAACAAGGAATTGCAAACGCTCATCACCAATGCATTGGCAGTGCACAGCGGCGACCAGCCCAACATCGTCCAGGCGTTGTCCATTTCCCGCCCCAAAGGCGATTGCCCGCTGGGTATTTTAGTACGCAACGTGACGGCGGAATCGTGGGTTGAAGGCGACCGCAAGGCCGCCGTGGCGATCTTGTTTCGCGATCCACTTTGTGCAGTCGAGACATCACACGACGCCGTACGGCGCCTATTTGGCTTCACCCCAGCAGAAGCCGGTCTGGCGATGATTCTGGCCGACGGCAAAACCTTGGATGATGCCGCGGCAGAACTGGGCGTCAGCATGAACACCGTGCGCACGCACCTGAAATCCATGTTCTTGAAAACCAGCACCACCCGCCAAACCGATTTGGTACGGATGATTTTGGGTAGCGTAGCGACCATCTGCTGACGCCCCGAACTCTCCCCCCCCCCGAAAAAAATCCAAAAAAAACCCGGATCTGGGAAACAGATCCGGGTTAAGTGGGAGAATTCCAATAAGCAACTGGAATTTAGGTCATGACGGTCAAAAACTTATCGTTGATGACACGGTCGTGATAAAAAATACCGCGCCCCGCTTCGTCGAAGGTCCACTTGATCGGTTCGAAATCAGGATAGGCTTCATAGCCGCCGCTGAAGGTTTCGAAACGATTGCCTGAATTATCAAACGCATAAATCGTGGTGCCGCGGGTGATGCCGTGACGCGTCGGTCCGATATCGATGGGAACGCGGTTCATCGACATCAAGTCGGCGGCGCGCAGAACTTTTTCCCAGCTCTCCAACAGATACGCAACGTGATGCAGCTTGCCCGGCTCTTCGTGACGCACAAAGGCGATATCGTGAGCTTTGTTCGAGGTCGACAGCCAGATAGCCAGGTCCGCGTCGCCGTCGGGCAACAAGACATGTTCGACAAGATAGAAGCCGAGAACTTCTTCGAACAGCTTTTGCACCTTTTCAATGTCTGGTCCATACAGCAAGCAGTGATCCATGCGCGTCGGAGCGATGCCGTTCTCCGCTTCGTTGGTCCAGGCTTCGGGGTTGGTGTAGCTCTGGCCGTTGCCAACGTCGGTTTTGTCTGCATACAGCTCGATCAAATGACCGCTGGGAATTTCAAAGCGCACACGTTCGCCGGTTTCCAACAGATCACCCGCGGGAATGCGTTCGGTCTTCACGCCATACGCGTTCAAGTCGGATTCGAACTTGTTCATCGATGCTACACTATCGACCTTAAAGGCAAAGAAATCGATACCCGCTTGATCGGCTTGGCGCAAGATCACGCTGTTGTGGTCGCGTTCGTCCCAAGCCTTGAAGTACACCCTGCCCATTTTATCGACGCCCATGTTTTTGAGGCCAAGGACGTTGCTGTACCAATCAACGCTTTCTTTCAGATCGAGCACGCGAAGCTGAACGTGTCCCGGTCGTAAAATTCCAGTCAATGCCATCGCTAAGTTACCTCCTGTCGTTGAGCTATTGTGGGCTTTGCCCGTTGAATTTCTTAGTGGTCAGTGGAGTTCCCGTCATGGCCCAGCACCGCATCGGGGGCTAGGTTCATGATGCGGGTGAATAATTTTTTGTAAGCGTTGGTGGTGTCGTGATCGAAGCAAGGATCGCCATTTTCAGCGAACGCCGCCGCTACTTCAGCCCAATCTTCGGCGTTGAGATGTTTCATCGCCGCAGGGATCACCACCCGTTCTTCAAGGCTCATGTGCGCCCAAACGGCCTCGGCAAACGCATCTACGGCTTGTGACAATTCCGCAAATGCGGATTGGCCCTCTGCGGCGAACCGCTCGAGACTGGTTTCCAAAATATCGACCAGAACCAACTCGCGTTTATGTTGGCGCTCTAGTTCTTCAAGGACCTCATCAACTTCATGCGTGTGCTCACGAAGTTTTCGAAACAGGTACAACTCTTCTTTGGGATGGTGCAGTGTCTCTGGAAAGTCGTGGATGTAGCGCATGATGGCGCGAAACAACGCGATGTCAGGCTCATTTTCGCCGCTGTGTACATCTTGCACCAAAAACCGTAGCGCATGAATCACGGCAGACAGAGAAAGGTGTTCTTGATGGATCGTCACCACCGCCGGGTTCAGCTTCCATTCGGCCTTGTTGCTTTCAACCATGCTGACCAAAACCGGAATGGGCGAATGGGCGAGCACCTTTTGGGTTTGTGAACCCAATACCAACGCCTGCAATCCACGACGCCCATGAGACGCCATGAAAATCAAGTCGCACTCTTGTTCTTTGGCGGCTTCGATGATGGCCTCATAAGGTCGGTCTGCTGTGCGCACAATGGACTGGCACTCGACTTTTTTCATCCGCGCTTCGGCTTCGGCTTGGGCCACATAGCCTTTTGCCTCCCCCGCCGCGTGTTCGACAAATCCGCCTGGATTGAGGGTGCGTTCCAAGGCCCCCCCATCGGTCGCGCCATAATCGCGGCGCGCCGATAAGAAGGTGATCTTGGCCCCTAGAGATCGGGCAAACTCCACAGCCTTGCCAACCGTCTCGACCGATAAGTCGGATCCGTCTGTGGGTACGAGCAAGTGACGATACATGCGTCTTTCCGATCTCAGTTCAGTCTTAAAGCCTTAAGCGTTAGCGGTCAGTTCGCGGTGAATGTCCGCCCACATGGAACCGGACTTACGTGCCCCTTCCAAATAAGGCTCTGGCACAATGTGATACGGCGGACGGATCGGGCCGGTGGAGATCAAGCCGCCAGCTTCCATGCGCGCCTTTTCCAGGCCGATGTTGTAGGTGGAGAATTCTTTAAAGCTGCCGTTGGGAAACAACGGTGCTGCGGTTGCGCCAAGACGACCGTTGAAGGCTTTGGCCTTGCTCCAATCGCCGGTTTTACGGGCCTCTTCGACCAAGTCGCGCAACGTGGTGGTGACGGACGGGCCGCACACCGCGCCGCTGCTCCAAAACGCATCGATGAATTCGTCGGTGCGCGCCGCGGAATAATAATCGAAATCAATTGGCAGCAGCTTGATTTGGCCCTGGGTCAGGTGCAAGTCAGCCGCCAGCATACCAATACCCAGATACTTCGCCGTAACCACTTGACGCACTTGGGCGACCTGCGCCCAGAACGGACGCGGGAATTCAAATTTGAAGGCTTCGGGGTTGGCATACACGGCGATGTTCATATCCGGAACCGCTTCGGCTACATCTTTGTAGAACTGCACTGCGACCGGGACGCTCGGCGCGCACCACATGGGAATGCCCAGCATGGTCCCGTCGGCGCCCAGATCGTGGGCGTACTTGGTCATTTCGATGGTGTCGCGGGTGTTCATGCCCAAGGTGCCGACGAACAACGGCACGCGACCGGCGACGGTTTCGACCAGAGTGCTCATAAAGAGCTTCTTTTCGTCCCACGTCATGGTGGCGCATTCGCCCAAGGTGCCCATGCTCAAGATGCCGTTGACGCCGGAATCAATCAGCATATTGACCATGCGTTCGGTTTCAGCGACATCCACCGTGTCAGTGGCGCGCCAATCGCTCGCATCGGGTTTTGATGGGCTGGGGATAATCGCCCAAGCGCCTTTGATGTCGTTGACTTCCAGTAGACCTTGACGAGACATTAATCATTTTCCTTTTTTGTATTGCAACCCGCTCAGGGGGCGATGGCGGCCGGTGAGACATTTCACCGCGCCGCCAAGACACGCTTTACACGGGTTCCGCACTTTGGCGGATAAAGATGGTATCGAGACAGCGCTTAGCAGATCGGCGAAACGTCCTCAGCGCCAAGCAGCATCGAACCCAAGTTGATGGCCATGCCTTCGACATGCATCGAGATGTGATTGGTGCCGGCCAAAACGTTGCGCAACACAGCCTGCATGTGATTGTCGAGCATGATGCCTCTCGCGCCGGTGGCCTTGTACAGCAACAGCGCCGCGTCTTCGCAGTCTTTGCCACACTGTGCGGCTTCGGCCATGTAGTGCATGCGGTCGGGAACGGGGATCGCTTCGCCACGCTCGATAAAGTCGGTCATTTCAAACACAACCTTTTCCAAACGCGCGATGGCGCCGCGCACCAATACGGTGGCTTTGCCCAAACGTGCTCGCACGAACGGGTCTTGCGTCGCAGGTGCGCGGCCTGCCCCCATATCGAAGCTACCGACACGTGCGCCCATTTGCTCGGTCAATTCATCCAGACCACCGCGCGTCCCGCCAATGACGGCCGAAGCAACGCAGAAACCAAAGGCCACCCAGAACGGATAGCGATAATTCTTGGGCAACTGGTCTTGGCCCAACATCAGATGCGCTTCGATCAAGCTGTGGGTGTGGTCGTCGGGCACGAAGACATCATCAATCTGGATGTCTTTGCTGCCGGTTCCGGCAAGACCAAAAGTCTGCCAAGAGTTGGCGTCAATTTTGTAATCGGAAGCTGGCACCATGCACACGCGATAATCGGGACGATCATGTCCTGGGATTTGCACCATACCGCCAACAACGACGTGTTGTGCGTGGTCGATGCCGCTACAAAAACGCCAGCAGCCGTTCAGCTTATAGCCGCCATCGACTTTTTCCATTTGACCCAGCGGCGCATAGGAAGATGCGACCAAGGCGTCTTGATCGTCGCCCCACACAGCGTCGCATGAGGCTTTCCCCATCATGTAGACTTCGTAGCTGTGCAACGCCAAAACCATCAGCACCCAGCAGCTCGACATGCATCCGCGACCAACTTCGTGCAAAACGCGATATAGCGTCAGCGGGGACATGCCATAACCGCCGAATTCGGTCGGCTGAACGATTTTGAAGAAACCCGCCTCACGGAAATCGTCGATGGTTTCTTGCGGAACGGAGCGAAGGTTTTCGCACGTTTTTGATCGTTCCTTAAGGACCGGGATCAGCGATTGGGCGCGAGCAATCAGCTCGCTTTCGGTTGGCGTATCAACGGTATTTGTTTGCGCAAGCGGCATAAAGCTATCCCCTAAAGTCATCGGTCACTCAGAAACCGGTTCTAATCTTTGTTGTTCAAAGAAGGATATTTGTCTGCTCCTCCCACGGTCATCACCCAATCGGGTGATATCGAACTCGCAATTAAATTGTTTTTTCCACGTTTGCCGGCTTCAGCAAGAAGAAGGCCAGAGACGGAAGCAAGACCAACGATCCGATCATGTTCCAAAGGAACATGAAGGCGAGCAAGATCCCCATATCGGCTTGAAATTTGATCGGCGACCACACCCACGTCAAAACCGCGATGGCCAGGGTGAACCCGGTCAGCATCACCACGCGTCCGGTAAAGCGCATGGCGACGTGATAGGAATGAGCAAGCGTATCGCCTTGACGCAGGCTGTTGAGCATCACGGTCAAGACATACAGCGCATAATCGACGCCGATACCCACACCAAGTGCAATCACCGGCAAAGTCGCGACTTTCACACCGATACCCAGCGACACCATCAAGGCTTCGCAAAGAATAGATGTCAGCGCCAACGGCAAGATGGCGACCACAACAGCCCGCCACGAGCGGAAGGTCACCCAGCACAGCAACGTGACCGCGCCGTAGACCCACAACAGCATGGTGTTGGTGGCGTCTTTGACGACGATGTTGGTTGCCGCCTCGATTCCAGCGCTACCTGCGGCCAATAAAAATTGAACGTTATCGTCGTTGTTTTGTGCAGCGAAACCTTCCACGTGCTTCACCACCCGGCTCAAAGTGTCGGCTTTGTGGTCTTTGAGATACACATAGAGCGTCAATAGACTGCATTGCTGGTTGAACATCTCACGCGGGGCGCGGGTCTGCACCGACCCCAGTGCGCCTCGATTGGCGATCAGTTCGAACCACTTGAAATTACCTTCGTTGTAACCAACGGTGAACAGCTTGGACAAGGCCGCCATGGAATTGGTCGAATCGACACCAGGCAGTTGTTCCAGCTCCCACGCCAACTGATCGACCTTGGACAACGTAGTGTATTCGGTGCAACGATCGGGCGGCGTACGCACCATCACGACGAATACGTCACTGCTGGCCATATAGTTACTAACCATGAACGCATTGTCTGTGTTGTAGCGCGAATCGGGGCGCAGTTCCGGTGCGCCCGGGTCCAGGTCACCGATTTTCAAATGCTGGCTGACGGCGAACCCGCCCACAGCAAGGACGAGCCCAACAGCCACGGTGGCTGGCGCCCAACGGCGCGAAGTGAACTGTTCCAAAAACAAGAACAGGCCCTTTTTCTGCTCAGTCTCGCTGGCTTGTTCAAGCTTCAGGCAACGCTGAGCGGCGTGTTCACTGACCCCAACGTATGACAGCAAAATCGGCAACAAAATAAGATTGGTGAAAATCAGCACCGCGACACCAATGCTGGAAATCAAGGCCAGGTCTTGGATGACCTCAATATCGATGATCAACAGCACCGCGAACCCAACCGCATCGCACAGCAACGCCGTCATCCCGGCGACGAACAAGCGGCGGAAGGTGTAACGCGCCGCCACCACCCTGTGGGTGCCGCGACCGATGTCTTGCATGATGCCGTTCATTTTCTGTGCGCCGTGGCTCATACCAATGGCGAAAATCAGGAACGGCACCAAAATAGAATACGGGTCCAGCTCATAGCCAAGAATCACCACGATCCCCATCTGCCATGACACTGCCACCATCGAACACGCCATCACGAGCAAGGTGCTGCGCAGACAGCGCGTGTAAGCGAAAAGCACCACCGTCGAGATCACTGCCGCGACGGCGAAAAACATCAGCACCTTTTCCAGGCTATCGATCAGATCGGCGACAATTTTGGCGAAGCCGGTCACGTGAATGCGGATGTTGTCGTTTTGATATTTCGCTCGCAGTTGTTCGATTTGGTCGCCAAAGGCGCTGTAATTGAGCGGTTCACCCGTTTGCGGATTGATGTCGAGCAACGGGATGAAAATGATCGAGGAGCGAAAGTCCTGCGCAATCAAGCGTCCGATTTCGCCTGAGCGTTCGACGTTGGCGCGCAACTGATCAAGGCTTTGTGGCGAGCCGTCGAAACCATCCGGCACAACCGTGTCGCCATCCAGGCCCTCTTCGGTCACAGCGGTCCAACGCGTCGTCGGCGTCCACAATGATTTCATATAAGGTCGGTCTACGCCGGGCAGCAAAAAGACTTCGTCATTGATGCGGCGCAAAACGTCCATATATTCAGCGTCGAAGATGGAGCCATTTTCATTTTTAACCGCGATCCGCACCGCGTTGCCAAGGCCTTTAAGATCGTTTTTATTTTCCAGATAATTCGCAACATACGGATGAGACGTCGGAATCATCTTCTCGAAGCTGGCGTTCAACTTCAGGTCCGCGGACTGCCACCCCAGAACCAACGAGACGAGGAGACATAAAGCAGCAACCCATAACCGATTGTTGAATAACAGCCGCTCAGCCAGCGAGCCCGATTGCGGATCGAAGTCTGCAATGCTGCTGATGACAGGGTGCTGTTCATTTTTTGGGGTATGCAACTCAAGTGCCTCCAGGACGTGGCCATCGGGTAACTGGCCGTTATTATTAGTTTTGAGAACCCAGATCGATGCGCAACAAGCCACGTAGGCTGCCAATCACAATCGCGCCATCATTGGTCTGCACAACACTGGTCGCCGGCAACGGCTGACGCTTCGGTTGCGGTTTGAATCCCAGTCCGTGATCGGATCCGATGAACACTTCACCGGATTGACTGACCAGCGCCATGGCGCCACCGGCAAGACGAACGCCATCACTGATGGACACTTGACTGGCGATATCAACCTTGGACCAAGACAATCCGCCGTCGGCGCTGCGATAGGCGTTTGCACGCAATCCAAAAATAATCACGTCGCCATAGTCACCCGCAACAAGACCGAAATAACTGCCTTCATAGGGTGTTTTCAAAGCTTTAAAATGGTGGCCCGTTTTATCGGCTTTGAGCAAGACGCCTTGCTCGCCAACAATATAGATATCGTCGCCAACCGCGTGGATGCCATACAGGTGCAAGGCATTGGGGTTGTCCACATGCGCTTGCCAAGACCGCCATGTTTGCCCCGCATCATCGGTGCGAAAAATCAGGTTGTAAGCACCAATGACATAGCCGGTGTTTTCTGTGACGAACAACACATCCAAGAACGGTTTATCGGGACCATCCGTGACCAGGAACTGAGCTTCTCTCAGCGCGCGCTGGCCGCCCTCGGGATCGATGGTTACCTGTTTTTCAGCTGCTTTCAGCGCCAAGGCCGCAGCTTGCTGACCATCCAATTGTTTGGTCCAGGTTTCACCGCCGTCTACACTGTGCAACACGATGCCAAAGTGGCCGACCGCCCAACCTGACGTTTGCGTCACGAACTGCACAGCTGTCAGGGTCACGGAAACGGGCGCATTCACCTGACGCCAATTTAATCCGGCGTCGTCGGAGAGCAGGACAATGCCCCGCTCTCCAACTGCGACCAATCGCTCACCAGCTTTCGCGACCGAAAGGATCGCTGAGCTTTCAGCGCGAGCGCTGACGACCGCTGGCGTTTCCAGGACCGGAAAAATATCAGCTGCTGGCGCCGCAGAACCTACGGAGGGGAGGATACCGAAGAACGGCGCCAGCAACCAAACGGGTAAGCGAAAGCGCTTCATCGAGCCCCCAAATTGGCAAGTTCGCCAGGACTAAAGAAGCTTTTACGCAAACGCTTGATCGGTGCGTATTGACGCGGCTGCTCATTTGACGCGGCGTTGTGGAAGTACGCACCCGTTTGCAGGTTGTACGTGCCCCAGTTGACCAGACCCGTGAGAACGGGGATGTCGGGTGCCAACAACGTCAAAGCATAGTTCAAGCGCCAGATTTTGCCTTGGGCATCCCAGCCGTCCTGCAGCAGAATTTGCCACGTATCTTCGTCAATGTAGTACTTACGTTTAGGCACAACGTGACGCTTGTCGGACTTCAAGGTTGCTTCAACCACCCACACACGGTGCAGTTCCCAGCGAACAAAATCAGGATTGAGGAACTTTGGCCCAACCAGTTCGTCAACGGTGGCGTTGGCGGCGCGGTTGTTGTTGTAGGGAACGTACATTTCTTGCTTGCCGACAAGCTTCAAGTCATGACGGTCAATGGGACCGAGCAGCATGAACGCTTCATCAAACAAACCAATGCCCGAAGTCACGAAATCCGGCGTATCGTAAGAAATCGTCGGCGCTTTGCGCACACGGCGTTGACCGACAAGGTATTGCCAGATGCCGCGCGCGTTCTTTTCCATATCGACGGGTTCGTGCAACAAGATGGCTTCGCCAGCTTTGGACACAGGTGCGCTGGTCAGCAGACGGGCGCGCTTGTAATAGCCATCAAAGTCTTTGACCGTGCCGTCTTCAAAATAATAAGGCCGTTGGTCAAATTCCTGCGCTTTGGTTGCCAAGATGCGGTTTCCGTCGCGCGTCACCACGTGGGTGATCATCGGAAACTCAACAGTTTCACCTTGCCATGCAAGACGATGGTTGATGATGGCCTCGTAACCATTTTTAACAATGGGGAACGGAATGCCACCATAAGCACCTTCAACGCCTTGCTTGTCTGCGGACAATTTTGCACGCGTCGCATTCTTCAAGGTGTTGTCATAAACCCATTGTGGCGCGGATGCGGAACGGTGAGTCGGATAGACATCAACGCGAAAATCAGGATACTTCGCCAGCATCGCTTTCACGCCATCGGTCAGTTTGTCGGCATGTTCGGCCATGTTTGCGCCGGTGATGGACAAACGCGGCTTTTCACCCGCAAAAAAATCAGGACGCGGTGTCCCGCTTTTGTAGTCCGCGGGTACTTTTGTATAACCGCCATCCCATGTTGGGATGGTGCCGGCTGCATTACCGGCGCGCTCTGCGCCCAAGGGGGTCAGCTCATTGCTGAGCTTGGCCGCTTCTTCAGCTGTGGCGGAAAGTGCGCTGTGTGCGAAGGTCAGCGACAACAACGCAGCAATCGCAGGCAGCGTCAGTTTTTTGGTCGTCATGGTATTCATTGGACATAATCTCCGTATAGGGTACGTCAAAAGGCGCGCTTAACGTTCAGGGTCACGAAGTCCCTGTCTTTGAGCGCTTGATCGAAGGAAAGTTGAGCACCCTGAGTCGTTGGCAGCGTTTCCAGGTAGGTTCCTGTCTTGCCGAAATACCCGATGTAGTTGATGCCGAATTCCCAATCGCTTTGATAAGTGCCCTTAAGGCCCAAGCGGAAATCGCCCGCATTGGAAGCGCCGCCATTAAAATTGGCGACCGCCGAAGAGCGACCCGCGAAGTTGTAGCCAACACCCATTGGCACTTCGAGATCGAGCCCAGGAAGAACCTGGAAGTAAGCCGGTGAGAACAACACCCGCAACGATGACGCATTGCTCGTGGTGTTGGTGTCCAGGGCGCCGCGATTGCGGGTCACGCTCATGGTGCGGTTGAAGGCATACTCACCGACAACCGAACCGCCATCCCACATCGAAGACGGTTCCAAAACCGTGATCGCGGACAAGTTCAGGTGACCCGTGCGGCCCACCGCATACAGCGGATTGCTGGCGTTATCGCCGGAGCCGGTGCCAAGATTACCCGCACCGATGTTGGCCTGCGGATCGCTGTTGAGCGGCGCATTCCAACGCACGGAACCTTCCGCCGCAACGTTAACGTTGCCAATCGACGTGGTGGCGCTGGCGCCAGCCGTTTTGATGTTTTGGGCATACATCCAACGGTATTGCGACGGAACCGGCCCGCCACCTGGGTTGACAAAACCTTCATTGTACATCGCACTCGGCGTCTTGGCGTGATAGCGCGCGCCATAAAAACCGAATTGCCAATCGCCATCACCTGGCGACGCCAACAACTGAACGCCGAACTGTCCGGTGTCTTCGGGCTTTTTATCGGCGTTAGGCGTTGAGCCATTTGTGCCCGGCGTAGAGATGTAGAACTCCTTGCCCGGCCCGACATAATCGGACGTGCTCAGATAGCTGCCGACACCGGGAATTTTAGAATCACGCCATTTAAACTGATAGTACGCGCCCAGCGAAATTTCAGGTGAAACCTGCATGCTGGCTGATACTTGTTCGGTGGGACGCAACACGTCTTTGAATTTTGTGCCCGGAAGACTAATCATCTTGACCAGATCGATCGGACCTTGGGCGTCGGCGATGCCGTTCGCGCCATAGAAGACGGTTTCACCGTAGACCAACGAGTGTTTGCCCAGACGCAACGTCACCGGTTTGTCCACGGCATCGAACTTACCCCACACAAACGCATCAAGAAGCTCGGCGTTTTTACCATGCTGCTTACGGGTCGCATTGGGAAAGCCGTTGGACGAGAGGCCCGCCAGGGTGCGGTTGGAAGTGTTGGGTGAGTTGTGATCGGTCTTTTGGTTATAGATGCGATCATACCACGCCGCGCCACTGAGGCGCACACCGTAGTCCCACGTGCCGACTTCGAGTTCCGTCAACAGATCAAGGCGTTCCGAAATCACGCCTTTACCAAAGTTGCGATCACCGTCGTCTTGGTTAGCGCCAAAATCGACATTGTTTCCGCCAACGTTGCTGCCGATCAGTTTATTCGAGCGGTCTTTGACCCGAAATCCCGTGCTCACATTAACGGTGTTGTCCCAACGAACCTTAAGATCAGGAATCCCTGTCTCAATCTCCGCCGCGTGAACTGTTGGCGCGATGATCAATGCAACCGCCGTCATTGCCGTATGCCGTCGCATGAAGTTTAAGAATTTAAGTACGTTCACTAAACGTCCCTCCCTACCAGGTAATATCTATGAATGCAGAAGTGCCGGATTCATTCCCAAATGGCCGGCAGCTACAAAACGAAATTAGGTGAAGTGAGGTGTCTCTTTTTTTGTTTTTATTGGCGACAAACTCACGATTCCGGTCGATGGAAAGACGAACGGATCTCTCCATCGACACGGGTGTCGTCGAATTAAGCGGCCAGGAAGCCCTGAACCAGATCGAAGGTTTGGTCGAGTTGTTCCATCTGCGGAATGTGACCACAGTTATCGATGATCTCGACCTTTGCGTTCTTGATCTTTTTGCCGAACTCTTCGGCGTAAATGACAGGAACCAATGCGTCGTTCTTGCCCCAGATGACCAAGGTCGGGGTGTCGATGCGGTGCAGACGTTTGCCTAAACCCTGATCGGGGAATGGCCACAAGAATTTACCCGTGCAACCCAACGTCCAAACCGCGTGACCGACATGAGCCGGAATGTTTTCCGGGTTGGTCGGCAAAGCAAACATGGCTTGTGCAGCGGGAATGCTCGGATCTTTAAACAAGAAGCCCGGCACTTTTTCCGGCGGTGCGCTGTACAGGTCTGCCGTCATGATTGGCGCGTCGTCACGCCACAAGCCGACTGGATCCAAGCAGATCAAGTTGGTGAACATGTCTGTGTAGTGCGCAGCCATATCGCAAGCGACCATGCCACCCATCGATTGACCGACCGCGACCGCGTCTTTGACGCCAAGCTTGCTGAGCACTTCTTGATAAATCAGCAGCAAATCCCAGTAGGTATCGACCTTGTGGATTTCGTACGGGTTACCGAACGTGGTGCCTGGCATTTCCGGCGCATACACGGTGTAGCTCTCGCTCATGCGGTCGAGAAATTCATCCCAATACAAACCGGCGGCGGGGTGAAAATAAACCAGCGCAGGACCGCTACCGGCGATCTTCACACTAAGGTCGATCTGGTCGTCCCAAACCTTGACCACCTCTTCCCGATCGGGTCCTTTGATTGAAATCTGGTTTGTCATTTAACGTCTCCTAAAACTGTTGGCTGTGATGGCTGTTCGGCAATGTCGTCCGTGTTTCAGGACTGGATGCCGGTGGGCCACCAGTCGTGATCCCAACCTTCGTCTTCCCAGATCCCTTTGAGGTCCGGGAGGACCTTTTCAGCCAACAGAGAAATATTCTTTTTGGTGAGTTCGTGCGGCATGGAGCCGTGCTGAACCATCAGCACCAAGTTGCCGATACGGAAGTTCTTCACCAGCTCTACAAGCTGCTCTTTAACCGTTTCAGGACCGCCAACGATGCAAGCCTGATTGTCGACCAATTCTTGGTATTGAATGTCGCGCATCTTCATGACCAGACCGAAGTCGCCTGGATCTTTAACGATGTGCTCAACGCCCTTGATGTCCATGTAACCGGGCAAACCCAGGCCTTGGATGGGGATCGAGCCCAAGCCGTTGCGGAACGCCGCTTCGACGTGCGGCTTATAAATGCGATGTGCCTCTTCGTCGGTTTCACCCACGGCGACGCACTGGACAAAAGCCAAACGGTTGGGGTTACGGTCGCGACCATGCTCTTCACACATGTCCCACCAACGATCAAAGATGCGTTGGCCGGTGAGCTTGGGGCCGAACCAGCTGAGGTACAGGAACGCATCGTCGTTCGCGATGATGTTCTTGAAGGTGTTGGGGTTGCCAATCGCCGGCGCCCACACGGGAGGGCGTTTTTGGGCCGGACGCGGCCAGATGTTGACGTAGGGGTGCTTGTTGAATTTTCCGTTGAAAGCAAACACTTCGTCGCGCGACCATGCCTGTTCGATCAGGTCGCGGTTTTCGGCGTAACGTGCACGCGTTTCAATCGGCGGAACGCCGTTGTTTTGGTTGGCGTCGAAGCTAAGCGCCACGGGGAAACCGGCGATCAAACGACCGCCGCTGATTTGGTCCAACACCGCATATTCTTCAGCGATGCGCAGGGCTTCCTTGGATTTACCGAGCGAACGGCCGACGTTACAAATCGCCACGTCCAAGTTTTCAGACTGCGTGGCATACGCCAATGCCGCCATTTGCAGGTTCGGGTTCGGCAAAATGTCATATGCCGCCTGGCCGTGTTCGGTGGTCGCAAGACCGTCGAAGCCGGAACGTGCGGCGTGCATCATTTCGTCAAGAAAGTTGACGTGATACTCGTGCATCTCAGAGGCTTTTACCAATTCGTTGTACGGCGTGTTGACCACGGAGTTGTGCTTTTGCGCGAAGTCGGACGGCAAGTTCCGATACGGCATCTGTTGAAATGAAAGGACCTTCACTTTGATGTCTCCCAACCAAAAAATTTAAATGTCGCCCCTTTTGAAACGCACAGTTCATGAAACGCACTGTGCAGGGCTGTAATCTCATTCGATCCGAGGATCGGAATTCAGGCGCTAAGCGACCGCATCAAGCGGCGAAGTGGTCGCGTAACCGCCATTGACGTAAAGCAAGGGATTGACGGTTTCCGCCACGCGGATCTCACTAACCTTGCCAATAAAAATCGTGTGGGTGCCGTAGTCGAACTGACCGTCCTTGTCGCACAGCAGGCTGGCCAGCCCATCTTCGATGTACGGAACGCCGTCTTCGCTGGCGCCCCAATGACCAACGCTAAAACGTTCGTCACCTTGCAACTTTCCACCGCATGCCGCCGACAGATCGGTTTGCTCAGCATTTAAGATATTGATGCAAAACTGATCGCCGCCCGACATGGCGTCGTGAAAAGGAACAGCGCGATTAACGCAAACCAATAACGATGGTGGGTCCATCGACAACGATGTCACTGCAGTGGCCGACATGGCGTGCTTGGTTGTGCCATCACCCGTAGATACGACACACACCGATCCGGCTAAGCGGCGCATCGCCTCTTTCATCGCGGATTGCAGGTGCTCTTTATCATTAACCATGATGTCTCTCCGGTTTGAAAAGCGGCTTTAAGCGATGGCTTTTGATGATGAAAAGCGTTCCGCCAAAAAGGCCTCGAGCATGAACAAGCGGTCGTTGCCCCACCACATCTCGTCATCGATAGTCATTGTCGGAACGCCGAACACGCCTTTCGAAATGGCGTCATCAATACTGGCCTGATACGCGTTTTCGGCATCATCTGAGTCCAAGTATGCGAGAAAGTCGCTCGGGTCCCAATCCAGGCTCAAAGCCAACTTGCGCAGCAGCTCCACATCGTCGGGTGCGCCACTTTCGCCCCACGTCAGGTGGTAAGCTTGACTGACGTAATCATCGACGCGACCCTTTTCCTGGGCGTAAAACACACCCTTGTTGAGCTTGGCGGTGTTGACGTTGCCGATGAAGCCAAACGGCAGACCGTACAAATCGGCCCAGCGCTTGAGGTCCTTCACCAGATACTTCAACTTGATTGGCATCTCACGGTTGGACGGGCCGGTATTCCCGACAGCCAACTTGGCCTTGGCCAGATCAATCGGCTTATAAGTGATCTCGCACGCGTACTCTGCAGCGCACGCCGCCAAACGGTGACGCGCCAGATATGCGAACGGACTCATAAAGTCGAAATAGAAATCGATATTGGTGCTCATCGGTTTTCCTTAGGCCGCCGTCAGTTCCATGTAGCCGCAACCACATACCCACTCAGGCACAGCCTCATAAGCGATCAGCTCGCCTTTCAGCGCACCCATGGCGCCCATAGCGCAGATCCAGTTTTTGATTTCCAGACCGCCATTGCCGCCTTCGGTGATGATTTCTGCGTCGCTGATGTCGATCAGAGATTGAGCGTCGCCCTGCTCCACGCAGGAGATGATCTTGTGATCCCACTCTTCATTGACGCGGCCCATTTCGGCCATGCCGACCCAGTGGCTGATGCCGCCGGTGCCCAAAATCGCAACGCGCTCATCTCCACCCCAAGACGCAACGGCTTTGCCGATCACTTCACCAATCTGGTACGCGCGCTTGGACGAGATCACCGGCGCAATGCCAGAGTTGATGTAAACCGGGATGGACTTCACACCCCCAACCGGCTTAACGGAATAGTGAATGGGAATAACGCCGGAATGATCGAGCATCAGCGTCTTAGACACAGCCCAATCGACGCCACTGTCAAAGCCGACCTGCATAATGTGCTCGGCAAGGGCGGTGTTGTTTTCGATGACGGAACGCTCAATCCCGACCCATGGCTCGATCGGGCCTTCGACATCGCCGATACCGATCATGCACTGGGGAACACAGCCCGGCCCGTGCAAGGTGTAGTGATCGTCACCAATCACCACCACGGTATCGACATTCAGCTCACGAATGCGTTCGGCGATGCGTGCGAAACCATCCATGCAATTGTTGCGTTTTTCCTCGGGCGGCGCCATCGGGGCTGCTGCGATCAAAGGGTCATGGGGCATCATGAAGCCGGCTACGATTTGTGCCACGGTGCTCACTCCTAAATCAGTCTTAGCGTTCGGTTACAGGCGTCTGGGTATGGGGCGCTCAGATATGGCGCTCATCAATGTCCAGCGGGGGTGTTCATGCGGCGCATGTATTCCGGCATCTCTTCTTGGCCGCGAACCGCCATCCAAGAGATCATCGTCAGCATTGGGCTGACACCCCGGTCCGTCATCACGCGCACATCCCAATCCTTAAGAAGGACCTTCTCATCGTCGGCAAGCTGGTACTCGCTCAGCAAGGCGTCGGGTGCGGTTGAAAACGCTTCTTTTTTGTGTGGCATCGCCATCAAGTCCCACAGGACTTTTTCGACCGTATGAATACTCAATTGTTCTCCCCTTTCGCGTTTTAGGGCTTTCGCCTTCGTGCGGATTGATGGTGGTTTAACGCATCCTCCGCATTTCAATGGGGTGGCACATCACCCGAACAGGTGAAACGCAAGTCCCGCATTGCGCAGTTCTGTGTGAACACCTGTCGCTCACCGTTTCATTCCCAGGTAAACCGATTTCGCAAACAGGTGCTCACGGTGCCCATATTCCGCGCACAAACAAAAACGCACATCACCTGAACAGGTGACGTGCGTTTTCAGAGGAGCTGGACGTGGATCGGCGTGCTTTAGGTGTGGTTGTTCAAACCATTAAAAAACTGCGCCACCAATTGCGGCGCTTGTTTTTTAATGTCGATCTGATTGGGAAAACGTAAATATTCTTGAACGATCCCGGTGAGGTAACACCACAAGCCGATACTTAGGCTTTGCGGGTCGAACTTCGCATTGACGTGGCCTTTGGCTTTTGCCCGTTCAAAATAGCGATCGAACAACTTCCGGCTTTTGACCTGTTGAGCTTCTTGCTTTTGCAGAACCTGAGCCATCTCGCCAGAGTAATCGCATTTCAGAAAAAAAATCGACAAGATGCGTTGCTTCTTAGTGTTGTCGGCCAACTCCACCAAAACTTCGACGCACAGCTCTTCCAACTGCTTGAGCGGTTGTGGGTGGTCATTTTCCAGATCCTGAAGAATCACCTCCATTAACGGCTCATGCAGCGTGTCGTGAAGGGCCTCGAACAGGTCCACCTTGTTTTTGAAATGCCAATAGATCGCGCCACGCGTAACGCCCGCTATTTCTGCAATTTCTTCAAGGCCCGCATTGGCTACGCCTTTGGCGTAAAAGACCTGTGCTGCCGCATCTAAAATGGCTACACGGGTTTCCAATGCCTCTTGCTTGGTTCGTCTCGCCATCACTCCCCCAAAAAGTGTCCAGCTCAAACATCAACACGCATGCAAGTTCATCAAGACCTTGACATACGTTCATGTATGTATGTAAATTACCAAGACTCCATTGTCCAGAAAGAAAGCAGCTATGGCACAAACAAAAATTATTATGAAACGCATGCTTTGGGGCGTGCCGGTTATCGCTATTGCTGGAGGTCTGGCCTACTGGTTTTTTAACGCGCCCGCCAGCGCGCCGACTGCGGCTACGCCGCCTGTTACGGCGGTTGGCGCTATGACCTTAAAAACCCAAACGGTGGAGCTTTCTAAAGATCTGCCGAGCCGCACTCATGCATACAAAGTCGCGGACATCCGCCCCCAAGCAACCGGAATCATCACCGCACGTTTGTTCGAAGAAGGCGCATCGGTGAGCAAAGGTCAGGCGCTGTATCAAATTGACCCGGCCCCTTACCAAGCCCAATACGACAGCGCTTTTGCCAATTTGTACAGAACCCAGACCAACCTCAAGTTGGTCAAGGCCAAAGCCGATCGCTACAAAAGGCTGCTCAAAACCAACGCCGTTAGCCAACAGGCTTATGAAGACGTGGTCTCGGCGCTTGATCAAGCCACGGCGGATCTCGCCGTCGCCGAGGCAGCCGTCGCCGCCGCCCAGGTCAACCTCAACTATACAAAGGTTTACGCGCCGATTTCAGGACGCATCGGCAAGTCGTCGATAACGCCCGGAGCCTTGGTCACCGCAAATCAAGCCGCGACGTTGGCCACGGTGACCCAGCTCGATCCAATTTATGTAGACCTCAGCCTGCCCAGTCGTGACCTGCTGGGCTTGCGCGCCCAGTTCGAAGACACACAGAAAACCGTAGTGTCGCTGTCCGACGAATCGGGCCTCACCGCCTACAACCACGATGGCGAACTGCAGTTTTCCGAAGTCACCGTCGACCAAACCACCGGTGCCGTGTTGTTGCGCGCACTGTTCCCCAACCCAGACCAGCTATTGCTGCCTGGAATGTTTGTGCGCGCCAAACTGCACCTCAAACCCATTGACGCCATACTGGTACCCCAGTCAGCCGCGGTGCGAGGCAGTGACGGAAAGCTTAAGGTCTGGGTGATCGGTGCCGACAATGTCGTCAAGCCTGTCCCCATCCAAGCCCATCAAACCGTCGCCAACGCCTGGTTGGTGGACAGCGGTGTGGAAAGCGGCATGACCATCGTCACCGAAGGCTTCCAAAAAATTCGTCCCGGCGCGACCGTCAATCCCACTTTCGAAAAAGCGGAGTAAGCCCCTATGCCTCGTTTTTTCATCGACCGCCCCGTATTCGCCTGGGTCATCGCCATCATCATTATGCTTGCGGGCGCACTGTCGATTTCCGAACTGCCCATTGAGCAATACCCCAGCATCGCCCCGCCTTCGGTATCGATCCAGACGTATTACCCCGGCGCGTCTGCGGAAACGTTGGAAAACAGCGTCACCCAGGTGATTGAACAAAAGCTCACCGGCATCGACGACCTGCGCTATTTCTCATCCGCCAGCGATTCGTCGGGCAATGTGCAAATCACGCTCACGTTCGAGCCGGAAGCCGACCCCGACACCGCACAGGTTCAGGTTCAAAACAAAGTTCAAACCGCACTGCCCCTGTTGCCACAAGAAGTTCTTAACCAAGGCGTCACTGTCACCAAAGCCAATAATAGCTTTTTGCTGGTCGTCGGTTTTTATTCCGAAGACGGCATCGTCAACCAGCAAGAACTGGGCGACTTTCTCTCTTCTAAAATGCAAGACCCCATCTCGCGCATCAATGGGGTGGGCAATGTTCAAGTGTTTGGCGATCCGCACGCCATGCGCATTTGGCTTGACCCTTACAAACTCTATAGCTTCAACCTCGCCACCACAGATGTGCGCCAAGCCATTCAGGCGCAAAACGCCGATGTGTCAGCCGGTCAGATCGGCGGCATGCCTGCGGTTCAGGGGCAGCTTCTCAATTCAACGATTTCGGCGCAGTCTCGTCTCAAAACGGCTGAGGACTTTGAAGACATCATCTTGCGGGTCAATACCGACGGTTCCCAAATCCGCTTGAAAGACGTCGCCCGTGTCGAGTTGGGTTCACAAAGTTACAGCCGCATCACCCGCTACAAACGCCACCCCGCCGCCGGCATCGCCGTCAGCCTGGCCAGCGGCGCAAACGCGTTGGACACCGCTGATCGCGTCAAAGCCAAGGTCGAAGAACTCAAATCCTTCATCCCCGATGGGGTCAAGGTCATCTACCCCTATGACACCACGCCGTTCGTCAAGCTATCGATCGAGTCCGTGATCTATACGTTGTTGGAAGCCGCTGTGTTGGTGTTCTTGGTGATGTATCTGTTTTTGCAAAATGTCCGCGCCACCATCATTCCCAGCATCACTGTTCCAGTGGTCTTGCTTGGCACCTTTGCGGTGCTGTCGGCGTTTGGATTTACCATCAACACGCTGACCATGTTCGCCATGGTTTTGGCTATCGGCCTGTTGGTGGATGACGCCATCGTGGTGGTGGAAAACGTCGAACGGGTGATGCACGAAGAGGGCCTATCACCTAAGGAAGCCACCCGAAAATCCATGGACCAGATCACCGGCGCGTTGATCGGTATAGCACTGGTTCTGTCGGCCGTGTTTGTGCCTATGGCCTTTTTCAGCGGCGCCGCTGGCGCCATCTACCGGCAGTTTTCGGTAACCATCGTCGCAGCGATGGCCTTATCGGTTTTGATCGCGTTCATCCTCACTCCGTCGCTGTGCGCAACCATTCTCAGCCCGGTCAAAAAGGGCCAAGTGGAATATTCCAGCGGATTCTTCGCCTGGTTCAATCGCACCTTCAACGCTGGACGAGATGGCTATCAAAGCGGCGTCGCCTACATCGCCAAGCGCGCGTATCGTTTCATCATGATCTACGTGGTTCTGCTGGGTGGGTTGGGCTACTTGTTCATGCAATTGCCGACATCGTTTTTGCCCAACGAAGACCAAGGCAACATGTTCATGATGGTCAGCGCCCCGGCGGGCGCATCGGCGGAACGCACCTTAGAAAGCGTCAAGAAAATTGAAGATTATTTCCTTGAATCAGAAAAAGAAAATGTCGAACACCTGTTCACCGTGGTCGGTTTCAGCTTTGCCGGCAGCAGCCAAAATGCCGCGCTTGGATTTGTCGCGCTTAAAGACTGGTCCGAACGCACCCGCCCCGATCAAAGCGTCTTCGCCATCGTGGGGCGCGCCATGGGGGCGTTTTCGCAGATTAAAGATGCCATGGCATTCGCTTTTTTCCCGCCGCCGATCCGCGAGTTGGGCAACGCGTCCGGGTTTGACTTCCAGCTCATCGACCGCGCAAATTTAGGCCATGAAGCCTTGATGCAAGCGCGCGGTCAATTGCTGGGCCTGGCGGCGGAGAACCCTAAGCTGGTGGGCGTGCGACCAAACGGTCTATCGGATGAACCACAGTACAAAATCGACATAGACCATGAAAAAGCCAGCACCTTGGGTCTGTCAATCGCCGACATCAACCAGACCCTGCAAACGGCCTGGGGTTCGACTTACGTCAACGACTTCCTCGACAATGGACGGATTAAAAAGGTCTTCATGCAAGCCGACGCACCGTTTCGCATGACTCCCGAAGACGTGGACCGCTGGTACGTGCGTAACAAAACCGGCGAGATGGTGCCGTTCGGCAGTTTTTCATCGGCACAATGGACTTACGGTTCTCCCAAACTGGAACGCTTTAACGGCAACGCATCCGTCAACATTCAAGGTATGGCTGCACCCGGCGTCAGTTCCGGTGAGGCCATGGCTGAAATGGAAGCGATGGTCGCACAATTGCCCACAGGTTTTGACTTCACTTGGTCGGGGGTATCGTACGAAGAAAAGGCATCGGGTTCACAGACCCCCATGCTTTACACCCTGTCCTTACTGGTGGTGTTCCTCAGCCTCGCAGCGCTGTACGAAAGCTGGTCGGTTCCGTTCGCCGTCATCTTGGCCGTTCCGGTGGGTATCATCGGCGCCGTGTCCGCATCGTTCGTCGGCGGCTTGAGCAACGATATCTATTTCCAGGTCGCCCTGCTCACCACCATCGGCCTATCTGCCAAAAACGCTATCTTGATCGTCGAATTCGCAAAATCACTTTACGAAGAAGGCCACAGCCTTGTTGAGGCCACGCTGCTTGCCTCTAAAAAACGCTTTCGCCCCATCTTGATGACCTCGCTGGCCTTTATGTTGGGCGTTACGCCGCTGGCAATTTCCAGCGGTGCGGGCTCGGCGGCGCAAAACGCCATCGGCATCGCCGTGATCGGCGGCATGATGACAGCGACCTTCCTCGCCATTTTCTTTGTGCCGATGCTATACATCTTGATCCAAAAATGGACGAAGCGCGAACATGACTCGCCCTGAAAAAAAGTGACCCATACGGATTGAGAGGCTTTCGCTTATGCTCGATCACGAGTGCCGTATTTCTCCCTCGCCCGCTTACGCATAACATAAAACGGCTTAGCTCTTTCCAGCTAAGCCGTTGATGTTATGTCTTGCGGTGGAAGGTGGGTGGAACGGATCTTCAGGTCAGGTGGCTATTATAGCTGACCAAATACGACGTAAGACGGTATGCCGACAATGCCTCCGATGACGACGCCATTGATTACGCCGCTGCCAAGGCGGTTGCCAAATGACTTGGCCCCTTCCGCGCCGAGGTGGCAATAATTCGCAGGGCTTTTAAATCCCCAAGCGAAACCAACCAAAAATCCGATTGCCATCAAGGTGAGTGCAACGCTCATTTCCGCTCCGATCTCTTTTAGATGTGGGGGCTATAGCGTAACAGTTCATTGAGGTGCCCCTAATTTGTTAAACAACTTGCTGCTTCAATTTCTGCTGCCGTTCGAACTCAACGGGTGACAGCATCCCGTTGTGGTATGCTTGCGCTGCGGATTGTAAAACATTTCGATGTATTCGAACACGTCCAACCTTGCGGCATCTCGCGTGGTGTAAGTTTTCCGCCGGATCCGCTCACGCTTCAAAAGTTGAAAGAGGCTTTCGGCGTCGGCGTTATCGTGACACGCCTTAGCGCGCCTTCGGAAACAACGTTTCTAGGGGCTTGCCAGATAACATCATCCATATCTATAAATTATGCCACCTCTCGCTTCCGCAGCGCTTCCACACAAATAAAAACGGCTTAGCCAATGAAGGCTAAGCCGTTGATATTATTGGTTGCGGGGGGAGGATTTGTTCAAGCTCCTACATTGCGCTCATACCTGTAACCCAATGCGTCTCACGCGGGCCTGCGCAGAACGCGGCGTTTCATTTATTCTTTCACGCTCTGCATCGAAACGAATGTCGAAGTCGACGCCACGTGCGGCAGGGCCGATATGCGTTCGGCCAGCACCTCGCGGTAGGCAGCAATATCCTTGGTTCGGACCTTCAACAAGTAATCAAAACCACCGGCAATCATGTGACAACTTTCCACAGCGCCAAGTTTTTGCACCGCCGCGTTGAACGCCGCGAGCGACGGCGCGCGGGTGTCGCTCAACGAAACCTGCACAAAGGCGACGTGCGCCTCTCCCAATTTCTCGAAATTCAGCCGTGCGTGATAGCCAAGGATGTAGCGTTCAGCCTCCAGGCGTTTGAGCCGCGTCTGGCATGGAGACTTTGAAATGCCCACGGCTTCAGCCAGACGCGCCAAGGTCATGCGCCCATCCGCGGCGATCAAATCAAGCAGCTTGCGGTCGATGCGGTCCATGCTTGCCACAGTATAAAATCCCTTATTTCCACAAATTACAGGAAACCACACTACGCAGTATCGAAAAATAAGGCAAACCACCTGCAATACCCCTATATGAAGGAAATTGTTTCGCAACGACGATGGTAATATTTGCGATCATCCATTTAAGAGGCTCGCCATGTCCGTTTCCTCTCATCGTCCTCAGGCCAAACGCGTTGCGCAATTCCAGCCCTCAACGCATCCGTCGCCTTATCGCGCCGCGACAATATTGCCCGCCGCCGCCCCTGAGCAGGCATTGGTGCAAGGCTTCCTCGACGCGCCCGCGCTGGATTCTTTGGCGCGCAAACAGGCCGAGACGTTGGCGGTGGATTTGATCCGTGCCGCGCGAGGTCGTGGCGGCCTGGGCATGATGGAACGATTGATGGCGGCCTTCAGCCTGTCCCAGGACGAGGGTCGTGGATTGATGGAATTGGCCGAGGCCTTTTTGCGCATACCCGACCCCGCCACGCGCGACGCATTGATCGTCGACAAAATATGCGGGCGCGATTGGCGGGCGCCCAAGGCTCACGGATTAATCCGCATAGCGGCAACGGCGCTAGCGACCGCCGCCGTGATCCTCAATCCGCAAGCGAACGGTGCATTGCGAAAAGCCGTGCGGTATATCGCGCGTCCCATCGTACGTTGGGGGGTGTGGCTGTCCATGCGCATAATGGCGCAGCAGTTCGTTCTGGCGCCATCCATCGCGCCAGCCCTCAGCAAAATCCATAAGACGGCGGACGTTCTCTATTCCTTCGATATGTTGGGCGAAGCCGCGCGCACACAAACTGACGCCGGGCGCTATCTGCGATCGTATAGCGAGGCGATCAAAGCGGTTGGCGCCATGGCGACACAATCCGACCCCAACGACAACAGTGGCGTATCGATCAAACTTTCCGCCTTGTCTTGTCAGTATAAAACCACCAAGTGGCCGCATCTTCGCACCACCCTGTATCCGGTTGTTTTGCAACTGGCGATCCAGGCGCGCGCGGCCAATGTCGCGTTGACCATCGACGCCGAAGAAGCCGCCCGGCTGGAACTGTCACTGGCGTTGGTTCGCGATCTGGTCCATGCGCCCGAGTTGGCGGGGTGGAATGGATTGGGTGTGGTGGTGCAGGCTTATGGTCTGCAAGCCGGGGCGGTCATCGACACGCTGGGCGAACTGGCCCGGCAGACGGATCGCAAGATTGCCGTGCGGCTGGTCAAGGGGGCTTATTGGGACGCCGAAATCAAGATCGCCCAAGAAAAGGGCCTGTCGACATTTCCGGTGTACACCCGCAAAGCGCATACCGATTTGGCCTACCTGCACCATGCCCGCACCTTGTTGGGCATGGCCGACCGACTGTATCCGCAATTCGCCACGCACAACGCCGCGACCCTGGCGGCGGTGGAAGTGATGGCGGAAGCACAGAACATGCAGAGCTTCGAAGTCCAACGTCTGCATGGTATGGGCGCGGCGATCCATCAGGCCCACCGCAACCGCCATGGACGCAAGCTGAGAATCTACGCCCCCATCGGCGTGCATGACGACCTGCTCGCCTATCTGGTTCGCCGGCTTTTGGAAAATGGCGCGAACGCATCGTTTTTGCACAAGCTCAGCGACGCCGACACGGACGCGGCCGAATTGGCGCAAACGCCTTACGACCATGTTGAAGCACAAGACCCTGCCCCCGCCTTACGCACCGGGGATAAGCTCTTCGCGCCTCAACGCGCCAACAGCCGCGGATGGAATCTCGACAACCCGGCGACCCTAAGCACCCTCACGCCATCAAATGTCCCCTTGCCACCATACCCCGATGACACAACCATCGCCCAAGCCGAAGCAGCCTTTCGCGCGGCCTGCGACGCGACCAAACATTGGGCTGCACAAAGTGGCCCGGCCCGCGCGGCTGTGCTCGACGCCATCGCCGACGGGCTGGAGGGCGAAGCATCCGCCCTCTTCACGCTGCTGGCCCAAGAAGCGGGCAAGACCATCGACGACGCTGTTGCCGAGCTGCGCGAAGCGGTGGACTTTTGCCGGTATTACGCCGCTGGCGCACGCACCTTGGCCAAAGATTGTCGGCCCCGCGGCGTGGTTGTGGCGATCTCGCCGTGGAATTTTCCGCTGGCGATCTTCACCGGACAGGTGGCGGCCGCGCTGGCAGCGGGCAATTGCGTGATCGCCAAGCCGGCGGAACAAACGCCGCGCATCGCCGCGCTTGCGGTGCACATCATGCACCAAGCGGGCGTCCCGACAGAGGCCTTACACCTGCTGTGTGGGCCGGGTGAAACCCTTGGCGCACACCTGACCCAATGTGGACAGGCGGATATGGTGGTGTTCACCGGCTCAACCGAAACGGCGCGCCGAATTGGCGATGCTATTTCACGTTCACCTCAACCCGGCGCGCCGTTGTTGGCCGAAACCGGCGGGCTCAATGCCATGATCGTCGATTCAAGCGCGCTTTTGGAACGCGCGGTGGACGACATCGTCGCGTCGGCTTTCCGCTCCGCCGGGCAGCGATGCTCGGCGCTGCGCATGCTCTATGTGCAAGACGACATCTACGAGCCGCTACTGGCCATGCTGATCGGCGCCGCCGAGGCGCAAACCCTAGGCGACCCCCAGGACTTCACCGTCGACATCGGACCGGTGATCGATGCCGAGGCCAAAGCAGATATCGACAGCCATGTGGATCAGGCCCGCGCCGACGGTCGTCTGATCTGGCAAGGAAAGACGCCGCAAGGCGTGTTCTGCGCCCCCGCGATCATTGAACTGCCCGCCATCGCGGCCTTGCAACGCGAAGTATTTGGTCCGGTGTTGCACATCGCCCCCTACCCTGCAGGCGGCGAAGATCAGGTGATCGCCGATATCAACGCACGTGGATACGGGCTGACGTTCGGCGTGCACAGTCGCATCGCCCAACGATACCGGGCATGCGCCGATGCCAGCACGGCCGGAAATGTCTATATCAATCGCAACCAAATCGGCGCGATTGTCGGCAGCCAGCCTTTCGGTGGGCATGGACTTTCCGGCACCGGACCGAAAGCTGGGGGACCTCTGTATCTGGGTGCGTTCACCCTCGACCATGAACCGCGAGTGACATCGAGCGCACAGTATATGCCGGGCCCAGACGGTGAGGAGAACCTCTACCGCACAGCGCCGAGAGGACGCATTCTATGCTTTGAGCCCTACCCACAAAAGCTGTCGGCGCTCGTCGCGCACGTGGAAGCGACGGGCAATACGGTTGTCGCGGCATCCTCACTCCCTGAAACCCTGAGCGATATTTCAGCGGTCGCAATTTGTGAGGATAGTTGCTTGGATATGATGGCGCTGCGCAGCCTCATCGCATCGGCGCCCGGGCCGCTGATCCCCTTGATCGGCGACGTGGGCGCGACGGCATGGCTGTATACGGAGACACACCACTGTACCGATCTCACGGCATCGGGGGGAAACACACAACTGCTGACCAGGTCTGGATGAAAACCTTCGGTTGACCCAAAAGTTTTAACCACCGACACTTCGGCAACGGCGTTGTGGATGGATGATTTTCAAAGGGACGGACAATGGAAAAAGAACTGAACGACCAGACTCCGTCCATCGTCGTCATCGGCGCGGGCGTTGTCGGCGTCATGACAGCCTATTCCCTCGCCAAACGCGGACATCGCGTCACCGTGATTGATCAGTTAAGTGGTCCGGCGGAGATGTGCAGTCACGCCAATGCCGGAATCTTAGCCGTAGGCCATGCGACGGCCTGGGCGCGACCTGAAGCGATTGGTTCCATTGGCCGCGCGTTGATGGGACGCGAACCCTCGGTGCGCATCACGCAATTTTGGGACCCGGCGCTGTGGCGCTGGGGGATCGATTTCCTTCGCCACTGCACCCCGTCGGCGCATCGCGACAACACCGCAAAGCTCATGCGTCTGAGCCGATACAGTTGCGATCAGCTGGCGTCTTTTGAGGCCGACATGGGTCTGCCAAAAGAAACGCGACGAGAAGGCGGGCTCTATCTCTTTCAAAAAGAAGCCGAGTTCCAAGCCCATGTTGCTTCGCTTGAAGGTCAAGATCACGGCGCGCAGCAGGTCTTCGACCGTGATGGCCTGATCGCGCTTGAGCCCGGATTGGCCGCAATGGCGGAGATGTTTGTCGGCGGCGTTTTCAGCCCATCTGACGCCGTTGGCGATTGCCGCGTGTTTACCGTGCGCAGCCACGATTATCTAGCGCAAACCGGGCGGGTCACGTTTATGTTCGATACAACCGTCACCGGCTTTCAGCGCGGCGAATCCCGCATCGATGCGGTCAGAACCGATCGCGGCGACGTGCCGTGCGCCCAAGTCGTGCTCGCCACCGGGGTGGAGACTCCCGACCTCACCCGCCCGCTCGGTTTCAACCCGCTCATATATCCGGTCAAGGGATACTCGAGCACCTGGCGCATTCTTGACCCTGCGGGCGTGCCGAAACTTCCGTTCATCGACGAGACCGAACTGGTGTCGGTGGCGACCTATGGAGATCGCTTGCGGGTCACCTCCATCGCTGAATTCGCCGGACGTGACAAAACCCTGCCCGATGACCGCATCGCGCATCTCAGCAACTATGTTCAACGCGCGTTCGGCGCTGCGATTGATACCCAGACACCGGAATTTTGGACCGGCTTGCGCCCTTCCACCCCCGCAGGGCCGCCATATCTCGGACGTGTGCGCCGCGCTGAAAACCTGTGGATCAACGCCGGGCACGGACAGCTCGGCTGGACCATGTCATTGGGCAGCGGGGAAATTCTCGCGCAGCTGATCTCGGGCGAACCGCCTGCTCTGACCGGAATTTCGGCGCAAGCGCGCTGGCTCGACCCCGCATAAGGAAATAAAGATGATCATTCTTAGCGCCGAGGAGACGAAAGCGGCACTCCCTTTTGATCAATTGATTGCGGCGATCGACGAAGGCTTTTGCACAGATTGCGCCGCGCCGCTTCGCCACCATCATTTTATGAAGACGCCCGATCAAGCCCCTGGGCAAGCCGATGACGTGCTTTTGCTCATGCCAGCTTGGCGTGACCGGGGATGGGGCGGCGTCAAACTGGTCAATGTGCATCCGGACAACGCTGCGAAGGGCTTGGCGGCGATCTCTTCGACGTATGTTCTTTTTGACCGCGTGACGGGTCAGCACAGGCTGATCCTCGATGGCGGCGAACTCACCGCACGGCGCACGGCTGCGGCCTCTGCGCTTGCGGCAAAAAGGCTCGCCCGGCCCGACAGCCGTCGTCTGCTGGTCGTGGGCGCGGGGCGCGTCGGCGCAAATATTCCACACGCCTATCGTGCGGCGCTGCCCATCGAAGACGTTGAAATCTGGAGCCGCACTCCAGAACATGCGCACAAACTTGCAGAGGTTCTTCGCACCCAAGGAATTTCCGCACAGGGCGTGACGGACCTTGAGGCGGCGGTGGGGCGCGCCGATGTAATCTCGTGCGCCACGCTCGCGCGCGATCCAATTCTCAATGGGGACTGGCTCAAGCCGGGACAGCATGTCGACTTAATCGGCAGCTTCACCCCCGATATGCGTGAAGCCGATGACGCGGTGATGCGCCGTGCGCGCATCTTCATCGACACCGAACATGCAAAGGTCGAAAGCGGCGACATCAAAGTCCCGCTTGAAATGGGCGTGATCAGCCAAGCCGATCTTGTCGGCACGCTTGCAGAGCTATGTCGCGACGACCTTTATCCGCGCGCCTCGACGCAAGAGATCACGCTGTTCAAGGGTGTGGGCTCCGCCATCGAAGATCTCAGCGCGGCGATCTTGGCCATGCAGAGCGTCGCGTAGATCAATCAATCAATCAGGGCTCTAACCGGGCGATAGGCCGCGCAGGCGTTCCGAACGACGGCGCAGCAGCTCCAGCACCGTCAGCAGTACGACCGACACCATCACCAGCAACGTCGCCACCGCCAAAATGGTGGGACTGATCTGTTCGCGAATACCCGACCACATCTGGATGGGAACGGTGCGTTGTTCCGGTCCGGCGATGAACAGCACAACCACGACTTCATCGAACGAAGTGATGAAAGCGAACAACGCGCCCGACACCACCCCTGGCGTCACCAGCGGCAACACGACCTTGAAAAAGGTGCGCACCGGGGACGCCCCGAGGCTTGCAGCGGCACGGGTCAAAGAATGATTGAACCCGGTCAACGTCGCCGTCACGGTGATCACCACAAACGGAATGCCCAACGCGGTGTGCGCAAGCACCACCCCGGTATATGTCTGGGTCAACTGATACTTGGAAAAGAAGAAGAACATACCGGCGGCGGAAATGATCAACGGCACAATCATCGGCGAGATCAACACCGCCATGATCGGCACGCGATACGGCATATAGCGGCTGGACATCCCCAGCGCCGCAACCGTGCCCAACGTCGTCGCCAGCAAGGTCGAGAAGATGGCGACGATAAAGCTGTTTCGGATCGCACCCAGCCACGCGGAAGAGGTAAAGAAGTCTTCGTACCAACGCAGCGAATACCCTTCGGGGTCAAACGCCACCATCGCCTTTGTAAAGGTAAAATACGGCTCCGCATTGAAGCTGAGCGGAACGATCACCAAAATAGGACCGATCAAAAATACGAAGATCAGCGCACACAAAACACGAAAGGTGTAATGCCAAATGCGTTCGGGATTGGTTGCATAGGGTGGAGGCGCCATGTTTCTTTTCCTCAGCCCAGCTTCATGTTGTCGATGCCGACAAGGCGGTTATAGAGCATATAAAGCGCCACCACGATGCCCAGCAAGATCGAGCCGATGGCCGCCGCCAATCCCCAATTGAGGGATTGCTGCATATGATAGGCGATGAAGTTTGTGATAAAGCGTCCCGATTGACCGCCCACCAGTGCGGGCGTGATGTAATAGCCGATCGACAAGATAAACACCAAAATAGAGCCCGCGCCGATACCCGCCAATGTTTGAGGAAAATAAACGCGGCGAAACGCCGTCAGCGACGTTGCGCCCATGGATCGCGCCGCGCGCATATAACTGGGCGGTATGGTTTTCATCACTGAATACAGCGGCAACACCATGAACGGCAACAGAATGTGCGTCATCGCGATGATCGTGCCGGTTTTGTTGTAGATCATCTGCAAGCGGTTATCGTCGCTCAGCAGACCCACAGCCACCAAGATGTCGTTGAGCACGCCCTGGCTTTGCAAAATGGCGATCCAGGTGGTTGTGCGCACCAACATCGACGTCCAAAACGGCAGCAGCACCAAGATCATCAACATGTTGGCCTGGCGCATCGGCAAGTTGGCCAGCAAGAAGGCGACCGGATAGCCCAACAGCAAACACATCAACGTGATCACGCCGCTCATCCATAAGGTCCGCACAAACAAGTTCACATATATTTCCATGTGCTCCGGCTTGGATACGATGTCCCCATCGGACGCGTACTGCAGATCAACCGCCGACAGATAATAAGACAATGTGTACGGCGCGGATTCACGCTGGATCAGCAACCAAACGTCTGGATTTTCCCAGCGCTTATCGGCTTTCAACAGGGCTTCTTTATAGGGGCCTTGGGTGATTTTTTTGGCTTTGCGCGCTGACTTCATAATCAGCGAACGCATGCCGCCAATTTCGTAATTCAAACGACTGGCGACGTGACCGATGGTGCGCTCTTTGCTGCCCTTGGCAAGGTCCTCAACGGCGGCGGCGAACGCGGCCTCATCCGGTAGACCAACGCCGTCCCAGCCGACCAGGGCCTGAGAGGTCTTGGGCATATAGGTAATGACTTCGGGATTGTCCACGCTGCGCGTCAGCATGTCCAAAATGGGCAGAACGAACGCCATCAGCAAAAATGCGAACAAAGGGGCCACCAACAACAGCGCCTTAATCTTATTGCGGCGTTGGGCGCGGCGAAGGCTTACCTTCAACGGTACGCCGTCGGCGGTGGTCAGGGCATCATCTGTCGTGATCGCGACGTCGTTCACCTTAAATCCCTCTGCTCACAACTGGACAATTAGGTGGAATGAGAAGGGAGGCGCGCCCCCCTTCTCATTCCGATTTGTGTGCTTATTTGGCGAGCCAAGCGTTGAAACGCTCGGTCAGCTCGTCCAGGTGATCGGCCCAAAATGCATCGTCTTTCGGCAATGCGGTCGCAAAGTTCGGACCAAAAGTCGGCATGTGGGGCTTCATTTCGATGCCCGTGGCAAGGTGCGTGGACACCAAAGCCGCCGAAGACGCGCGCGCGGGGCCGTACGAAATGTACTTGGCCTGATCGGCGAGGCGCTGGGTGTCGGTGGCAAATTTCAGGTAGCCCTGAACTTTGGCCATCTTGCCCTTAGGAATAACCCAGCCGTCCAATTCAAAGACTTGCGCATCCCAAATGATTTTGAACGGTTGCTTTTCGTTCACTGCAGCGTTGAAGATACGACCGTTGTAACCCGAACCGAAGGCCACTTCTTTGTCGGCCAAAAGCTGCGGCGGTTGCGCGCCTTCTTCCCACCAGATCACATGATCTTTGATGGTGTCGAGCTTGGCGAATGCGCGTTGGATACCGGCTTCGGTGCCCAGCATTTCATAGACCTTACCAGCCGGAACGCCATCAGCCATCAAAGCCCATTCCAGATTATTGATCGGCTTTTTCTGCAAAGCGCGCTTGCCCGGGAAGTTCTTTAGGTCGAAGACATCGGCCATCTTCGTCGGCATTGCGCCGTTGAACATTTCCGTGTTGTAGGCAACGATGTTGGAATAAACAATCGATGCCACGAAGCACTCACCCAGTGCGCCGGAAATGAAATCTTTGCTTGCCGGGGTGCCATCGGGAGCGGCGGAAAGAACCTTGTCGGCGTCGATGATATCAACCAAGCCTTCATCGCACGCGATTTGCGCTTCGGACGGCAGCATGTCGACCACATCCCACGTCACATTGTTCGCTTGAACCTGTGCGCGCAGACCCGCCAGGGCAGCCTGAGATTTATCGACGTTGATGATTTTGTCACCGGTTTTTTTCATCCATGGCTCGTGATACGCCTTGGTTTGGCTATCCGTATAGGCTCCGCCCCACGACACGATGCTCAGCGTTTCGGCGGCTTGAGCTGCGCTGGAAACCATTCCCGCGACAGCTACAATGCCAATATTAGCGATCAATTTCTTCATTATTGGATTCTCCCTTTCCAGAATTATCAGGCGTCCAGCGCACGACAATCGTCACGCGCCCAGCCCACCGTAATGGTCGTGCCCCGTTTCAAGGCCGGATGGCCCACGGCGTTCGGGGTTTTGATGATGAATTCGTTATTACCGCACACAAAAACGCGGGTGCGCAGGTGGTCCCCCAGATAGATGACCTCGCGCACTTCCGCTTCGTAGATATTGGGTAGGCTGCCCGCTTCGGGTTCGATGAACACGCGCTCGGGGCGCAACGACAAGGTCGACTTTTCACCCACGCCCGCGACATTGACCGGCAGCGCGTCGATGACTTCACCGGAGTCCACGCGCACCTTGCACGCCGTGTCCGACAATTCCATCACCTCGCCAATCAAACGATTGTTTTCACCGATAAACGAAGCGACAAACGCGTTTTCTGGTTTTTCGTACAGAACGTCCGGTTCCGCCAACTGCTGCACGATGCCATCTTCAAACACCGCGATGCGGTCCGACATGGTCAGCGCTTCCGATTGATCATGGGTCACGTAGATCATGGTCACGCCCAACTCTTCGTGGATGTGCTTAATCTCATACTGCATTTCTTCGCGCAGGCTTTTGTCCAGTGCGCCAAGGGGCTCATCCATGAGCACGATTTCGGGCTCGAACACCAGTGCGCGCGCCAACGCCACACGTTGCTGTTGGCCACCGGACAGTTGCGCCGGGCGACGGTCGCCGAATTCCTCAAGACGCACCATCGCCAAGGCGCGGTTGACTTTTTTGTCCACCTCCGCACGGCTTAAGCGACGCACTTCCAAAGGAAAAGCTAAGTTTTCCGCCACGCTCATATGCGGGAACAGGGCGTAGTTCTGAAACACCATGCCGATGCCACGCTTGTGCGGGGGGACGGTATTGATCGGCTCATCGCCAAGAAGAATCTGTCCGTGGGTTGGAACTTCGAACCCCGCCATCATCATCAAGCACGTCGTTTTTCCGGAACCGGATGGGCCCAAAAGCGTGATGAACTCACCGCTTTTAATATCGAGATTGAAATCTTTGACGACCAACGTCTCGCCATCGTAACTCTTTTGCACATTTACAAAACGTACGAAGGCCTCCTCGGACGACGGCTCGCTCGTTTCAGGCTCAGGCACAGGTGTTCCCCTCCAGGTCTTTCTTCAATCAAAGTACGTGAGCACGTTACCAGCGCTGCACATAGAAATGATTTGTTAAAAAAACATATGCAGATAATATTGTGAAGAGATATTTTCAAATTTTTAAAATTATTTTGAATTTCATGTAGAAATATCAAAATTACTAGTAAATATATGTAACAGCATGAAGACACAATTACACAAAATCATACCGCGCACATCTATACCTTAATTACTTTGCTACCACTTGATGTGATCTTTATACTATTTATTTTTACTTATTTGTCATTTTAGATTATCGTCCAATCAGATTAGTGCGAGACAGGGTGAGAAAGGTACAGGGGCATGCAATCGATCTTCATTCGTATGGGACTCGCCTTCGTCGGCGCCGTAATCCTCTTGATGGCGGGCGCATATTTGTGGTGACAATGGTTCGTGCGCCTGTCCCCGCTGATGCTCATTGCTACAACTCCATCGCCACGGCATCGACGGCATCTTTGGCGATGCGGACAATTTCCGAGGCTTCATCGACGCTCAAACACAATGGCGGCGCAAACCCCAAGATGTCGCCCTGAGGCATGGCGCGCGCGATCAGTCCACGTTCGAGGCACGCCGCGGAAACGCGGATGCCGACTTTCTCGACAGGGTCGAAGAGCGTTCGTTTGCTGCGGTCCTTGACGAACTCCAACGCCGCCATCAACCCCTCGCCGCGCACGTCGCCAACGAGTTCGTGATCGCCCAGCGCGCTCTTGAGCATACGATTGAACGCCGCGCCGACGCCGCGCGCATTTTGCACCAAGTTCAATGTGTCGATCAGTTCTAGGTTGGCCACGCCCGCGGCCGCGCAGATGGGATGCGCAGAATAGGTCCAGCCATGGCCGAACGAGCCCATTTTGTCGGTGCCGTCTTCAAGAACCTTCCACATCCGATCCCCGATGATCACCCCCGACAGCGGCGCATAAGCACTCGTCAGACCCTTGGCTGTGGTGATGAGGTCCGGCTTCATCCCATAATGGTCCGATCCGAACATGGAACCCAAACGACCAAACCCGGTGACCACTTCGTCGGCCACAAGCAAGATGTCATACTTGCTCAGCACCGCTTGAATTTTCGCCCAATACCCTAACGGCGGCGGCACGATGCCCCCAGTGCCCAAGATCGGCTCACCGATAAATGCGGCGACCGTTTCCGGGCCTTCGCGCACGATCATCGCTTCCAAATTATCGGCGCATTGCTGTGAGAATTCTTCTTCGCTTTGCGTTTCGTCATCGCGACGGAAATAGTAGGGCGCATCGGTATGCAGGATCGGCGCGCGCGGCAAGTCATAGGCATTGTGAAACAGCTCCAGCCCGGTGAGACTGCCGGTCATGACGCCCGAGCCATGATAGCCGCGCCAGCGCGAGATGATTTTCTTCTTCTCAGGCCGTCCAAGGATGTTGTTGTAGTACCAGATCAACTTGATGTTGGTTTCGTTTGCATCCGATCCAGACAGGCCGAAGTATACGTGGTTCAAGCCTTCCGGCGCGCGATCGCAAACCATTTTGGCGAGCGTGATGGACGCCTCTGTGCCATGACCGACGTAGGCGTGATAATACGCCAGTTCATGGGCTTGGCGTGAAATGGCCTCAGCGATTTCGGTGCGCCCGTAACCAACGTTGACGCAATAAAGCCCGGCGAAACCATCCAAGCTTTTGACGCCCTTGGTATCGGTAATGTAGACGCCTTCGCCGGTTTCAATCACCCGCTGGGGCGCTTCACCTCGGGAAAACTGACCGTAATGGGTCGATGGATGGGCAAAGTGTTCACGATCCGTGCGTTCAAGATCATCCATATTCTTAATGCCGTTCATCATATTCCCTTTTTTAATGTCAAACGTCCGCACGGGTGCAGACGTATTTAATGTCGGTAAAGGCTTCGATCCCCATACGGCCGCCTTCACGGCCTTGGCCGGATTGCTTGCGCCCGCCGAACGGAACCGGTCCGCCGGTCATCTTGACGCAATTAACCGCGACCATGCCGAAATCGAGTTTGGCGCTCAGGCGGCGCGCACGCGCACCGTCTTTCGTTTGAACGTATGCAGCCAGTCCGTACGAGGTGTTGTTCGCCCGGCGCACGACTTCATCTTCGTCGCTGAAGCGCATCAGCGCCGCCACAGGGCCGAAGGTTTCTTCGCGCGCGATGAGCATCTCTTCGGTGACGTCCGCCAGCACGGTGGGCTGGAAAAACAATCCGCCCAAAGCATGACTCCCGCCCCCGTGTAAAACGCGCGCGCCTTGGCTTAAGGCGTCGTCGATATGTTGCTGGCATTTCGCGACAGCGGCTTCGTGCATCAACGGCCCGATCTCGACGCCCGGGGCAAGCCCATTGCCGACCGAAAGTTTCGCCACGACCGCGGCAAACCGTGCGGCAAATGCGTCATAAATGTCTTCGTGCACGTAGATCCGATTCGCCGCGAGACAGTCTTGACCGGAAGTCTGAAACTTCGCCGCCACCGCATCGCGAACCGCGGTGTCCAATTCGACGTCGGGAAAAACCACAAACGGCGCATGCCCGCCCAATTCCAAGGACACGCGTTTGAGCGTCGGAACCGTTTGTTCCAACAGCAGCTTGCCGACTCGCGTCGAGCCCGTGAAGCTCAGCGCGCGAACGCGTGAATCTTCGCACAGCATCTTGGCCAGTGTTGGCGCGTCACCGGTGATCACGTTGAACACCCCCGCAGGGATCTCCGCTTCATGGGCCAACGCGGCCAGGGCCAACGCAGAAAACGGCGTTTCCGGCGCCGGCTTCACCACCACGGTGCAACCCGCCGCCATGGCGGCGGCGGCCTTTCGGGTGATCATCGCAGCCGGGAAATTCCACGGCGTAATCAGCGCCGCCACGCCGAGCGGTTCACGGGTGACTTGCATGTCACGGTTTTCTAAATGCGGAGTGATGCCTTCAACCCCAAGCCGTCCAGCCTCGCCCGCATACCAATCGATGAAGCTGGCGGCGTACTCGATTTCACTCCGCGCTTCGGCAATGGGCTTGCCCTGTTCCAAGGTCATCAGCAGCGCTAAGTCGTCGCGCTCGGCCAAAATCAGCTCATACCACGTACGCAGCTTGCGGGCGCGTTCACTTGCTAACGTGTTTGACCACGCGTCGAAGGCTTCGGATGCGGCATCTATGGCTATGCGGGCTTCGTCGACCGACAAAGCCGGAACGGCGCCGACGCGCTCGCCATCTGCAGGATTGTAGACATCGACGACACGACCCTCTCGCGCACTGACCCACGCACCACCGATATAGGCGCTTTGCACCAGCAGGCCCGATTTGATCAGGTCATCGATCAAGGCGATGTTGAGTATGTGACGCGCAACGGCCATGCCGTTCTTTCCCCTAGGCAACGTAAAACGTACCTTCACGCTAACGCGAAGAGACCAGTGGGAGTTTTTGAACTTGGGGGGGATTGGCAGAAAACTCTTTCTGAATGGCCTGAAAATACAGAAAGAATTTCTGCGCGGGGCTAGTTGCCCGGCTTTGGCGCCTCTTGCAACAACGATTCCAGCGGCAGACCGGCATTCTTTTTCACCGGTTTGGTGACCACCAACGTGACGTAGCGGTCGATGCCGATGTCCGCGTCCAACAGCCCTTCCATGAGCAGTTGATAGCCCTCCATATGCGGCGACACCACCCGCATGAGATAGTCTATGGTCCCGCCCAAGGCCCAGCATTCGACAACTTCATCGATGCTATCGATATGCGCTTCAAAGCGTTCAAAATCTTCGCGGCGGTGATGATCGAGAGAAATTTCAACCCAAACCTGGGTCGGGATGAACAGCTTATCGATGTCGACTTCGGCGCGGTAACCTGAGATCACCCCGGCGCGTTCCAATCGTTTCAGCCGTTCCCAGCATGGGCTCACCGACAGGTTGACCGTCTGCGCCAACTTCACCTTGGTCATCCGCCCGTCATTTTGCAGGGCGGTTAAAATTTTAACGTCGATGGCGTCAAGTTTGACCATGGCCCGCTCACACGCCCCTGGCGACGACGCCGATGCAATCACCGACTTCGACCAAGCTGGGGAAATGCCGGGCAGCCAAAATTCCGCTCGCCTCGGCAACATATTCGTGCGCTTGACGGCTGGGGTGATCGAGAGACCAAATGCGCGCGACGACATCGCCTTTGCTGACGTCATCGCCAAGATCAAGACACGGTTCCAATAGGCCGCGTTCCGTGGCGGTGATAAAACAGCCTTCCCCGGTCATGTCGAGCAAGCGGCTGTGTTGCGCTTCGACGTCACCGCGAAGGATTCCCGCATGTCGCAAAAAATTGGCGACGCCGCGATCCGCAATCGCCACCGTTGCCGCGGTGGTGGTTCCGCCCCCGCCCAATTCGGTGGTGACGAAAACCTTGCCTTGGCGCTCGGCCTCCGTGTCGTATAGGCCTACCGGATCCATCTCCACCATATACATGGCGTAGGGTGCGCCGAAGGCCTGCATAGCCGCTTCGCACGCGGCGTCTTGTTGAACATCGTCATGGCGGTGCATCGCCGCGAAGGGCACGAAGTCCAAAGTCTTGCCGCCGGAGTGGATGTCCAAAACATAATCCGCCATGGCCAGCAAGGTGGTGGTGAAGTAGTCGGCTATTTTTTCCGTCACCGTGCCGTCGGCGCGACCGGGAAACGCCCGGTTGAGGTTGCCGCCGTCGATCGGCGAAACCCGTCGACCGGCGCGAAACGCCGGAAAATTCATTGCGGGAACAATGATCACGCGCCCCTGAACGTCGTCGGCTGTCAGCTGGCTCGCCAACTTCGCCAATGCAATCGGCCCTTCATATTCGTCGCCATGGTTGGCGCCGCTGAGCAAAGCGGTGGGACCTTCGCCATTTTTGACCTGGGTGATGGGGGTCATGATCGCCCCCCAGGCCGAATTATCGTGCGAATGCGGCAAGCGCAAATGGCCGTGCTGAACGCCGTCTTTATCAAAGTCGATGGTCGGGGTGATGGGATTGCGTTTCACGCTTGCCACTCGCTTTCCAACTAATCTTTCACCAGCAACGGCCGCGGCACGTTGGACAGGCATTCGGGCGCCCCCTTGGTGATGCGGATGGTTTCGGTGATCTCGATACCCCAGTCGTCATACCAAAGACCCGGCATGAAATGAAAGGTCATGTTTTCTTCAAGCTCGGTGGTGTCGCCGGGACGCAGGCTCATGGTGCGTTCGCCCCAATCGGGCGGGTAGCTTAGACCCACCGAATAGCCACAGCGCTGGGACTTGTCGAAACCATGTTCACGTAGGCCGTTTAAAAACGCATTGGCGAAATCTTCGCAAAAGGCGCCGGCGCGCGCCACCTCCAACGCCTTTTCCATGGATTCCAACAACGCGGTTTCCGCCTCGCGGATATGCGGTGGCGGCTTGCCCAAAAACACACTGCGCGCCAGTGGGCAATGATAGCGTTTGTAACAGCCTGCAATTTCGAAAAATGTCACATCGCCGCTTTTGATTCGGGTAGAATCCCACGTGATGTGCGGTGCGGATGCCTCATGGCCGGTGGAAACCAGTGGCACGATCGCCGGGTAGTCCCCGCCTTCGTCATCCACGCCCTTGATGCCCGTGTAGGTCAACTCGGCCACTAGGTCTTTTTTGGTGACCCCCGGCTCAATCACCTCAAAGGCGCGCTGGTGCATGGCTTCGACAATGCGGGCGGCCTTGCGCATGTAGGTCAATTCCTGTTCGGATTTCACCGCACGCAACCAATTGACCAACCCCGTCGCGTCGCCGACCTTTGCGTTCGGCAATTGATATTCCAAAGATCGATGACACTTGGCGGAAAAATAATAATTGTCCATTTCCATGCCGATGGTGCGATTGGCCCAGCCGTACCCTTTGATGATGTCGGCCAAATAATCCATCGGATGAACCAATGGATTTTGCACATAATGATCGGGATAGCTAATGAGCCGACTGAACGGCAAAAATGAGGTCAGCTTGGCGCCGTTTGCGTCCGCCCCGCGTCCGAACCAAAGGGGCAGATCGTCCACCGGCACCACCACACACTGGTGAACGTAAAACGACCAGCCGTCGTAACCCGTCAACCAACACATATTCGATGGATCGGTGACAATGAGAAGCTCAAGCCCCTGCGCGGCCATGCGTTCTTGAGTTCGCCGCACGCGATCTTCGTATTCCGTCATCTCGAAATCAAGAACCACGGATTGTTCCTCGGACGTCCCCCACAGGCCAGGCGCTTTGACGTCGCCAGCTTCATCGTCAATCTGATCGTGTGTTGTATTCATGCGGTATTCCCTCACAACCACAAAGCCCTAACGCTCGCCCAAATGGAGCAGCCAGAACCTTCGTTCATATTTTAATCCAGTTCAATGCTTGTGATGGGTGTTCAAGACGGAACTGTCAGAAGAAAACCACTTTGACCTTAGAGATATGTACATCGCCAATTATATGTCGCTGATGGTGAACTTCGTTTTGCCTTCTCCGCAGGTTTTCGATTTCATTATTCACCCAGCGTATTTCTTCACGACCTTCAACCTCTTTCAATTCACGATTTTTCACCGAATATTGTGTTGCAAGTCGCTCAACTTCTTCAAGGAGCGGGGCTCGTGCTTCAATGGTTGGGGCCGGGTCTTCTTCTCGTTCACACAAAACTTCATAACCTGTCCATTCGGGGCCATACAAATGAATACCCAAAAAGTTGAATGCGTCGAATAAAGTGTAGTCATCTTTCATGGACTTGTCGTACACGAGCGGCTCCCCATAGGTGTTGATTCAGCCACCATACCTAGTTTTAAGAATGGCACAAACCACCCTCTACTTCGCCCCTCCCCGATTCCATAGCCTCTCCACACAAACATGTACGGCTCAGCAATTTCTTGCCAAGCCGTCTATATATTTTGTTGCGGGGGCTTGGATCCACACCGCTTTCACGCAAATAATAACGGCTTAGCCGATGAAGGCTAAGCCGTTATTATTATTGGTTGCGGGGGTTGGATTTACTCAAGCTCCTACATTACACATAATTATATAACATATTGTTATATAATCTCTTTTTATCTAATGCCCGCTTTGGAACGCATAGCGGACTACTTTTGAGACTGGCCTTTACGTTCGCTTCTGACCCAACTCGGAAGTTTTATGAAGTTTACGACAAGTCGAAGTTTTTACTGATTGGTACAACATGGAAATTTGTGTAAAAATCAGCGTATGATTGCTGCTGATCAGTGCCAAGTTTAACCGGATCTTGCAGATGACATGACAGATGCGTAAATTGTGTACCTTCTGGTGTCGGATCCAGATACAGAACGCCCCACTGAGTTTATGAACTAGCCAGAATTTTGTATTTCGCGCTCCATCAGGAAGTCAGCCGGAAATAAAGCATCGGAAGTTTTTCAGGAAGGTTCTCCAGCTTATCGATTTGGACCACATTTCGTCGTCCAAATATGCGCGATAAATAGCTGTCGCCTCCAGAGTCCAGTCCAACACAGAACACATCAATCCCGCTCATGGCGAGGTCGTGAATGACGTGGCGGGCATCTTCGACCAGATAATTCTTATCTGTTACATCAAGGTCAGAAGGTTCACCATCGGTGATCACCAACAGTAACCTGCGGTGCGTTTGTTGGTGCTTCAAGTCTTGCGCGGCGTGACGCATGGCAGTACCGATGCGGGTTGAATACCCGCCTATTAATCCCGCCAAATACGATTTTGACACCGCACCATAGGGCGCGCCAAAATCCTTAATTCGGTGATAACGAACATCATCACGCTGGTTGGAACTGAACGCAGCAATGGCAAACGGGTCTCCCAATCCTGACATGGCATGGGCCAATAGTGCGGTGGCTTGTCGTTCCAGCTCAATAATACTTTGAGGGGAACCAAGCGCCTTATCGTTTGTGGATTCTGAAATATCCAACAAGACATGGACGGACAAGTCACGGTGACGCCGCTCTGATCGTCCATACACCTGTGGATCAGGAATTTCCCCGACCCGACGACTGATCATCGCCTCGATGCTGGCGTTGAGGTCGAGAAAATCGCCTTCGGACTGCCTGTTGATTTTTTGTGGCTGACTGATTTTGGCCGACGTGATAAGTGACGTGATGCGCCTCACCACAGCAGACTGCTTTTCCAAGATATCATCAATCTTGTGCGCCGGGCCGGGCGTCGGCGCATATTCAACCACCGTCGTCCAGTCCGGCCGCGACCTTCCAGTTTTGTAGTCATATTCTGGGTATCGCGCGACGGGCAGGCCTTCTTGTTCAACAAACTCAATCGATACCTTATTGACGTCAGCATCGTCACTTTCTTCTGGTTCTTCGCGTTCCCGATCAGGTGACGTTTCGTTATCTTCTTGTTCTTGGATATCAACAGAATCAAATTGAACTTCAGCTTCTGCATCATCGGGAGGACCTTGATCGCCAAAATCCCAAAGCCCTAAATTGTCGTCACGGTAAGGCGGCTCGGGGACATACGTCTTCGCGTTGAACTGAACCCGCATTTGGCCCAAGTCATTTCCGATCAAGCCACCAATTTCACGGCTGATAGCTGGATTGTTCCAATCATCTTTGCGCTCATAGAACATGTCCCGCGCGCGGCGGACCCAACCGTCTCCATCGTAAAAATTCGCATCGATCAAAGCCCGCGAGAGGCGCGCCATCATACTGGGCGCTGTCAGCGACCCCGTGGCCTGGGCAATGTGAAACGGCAACCACAAGCGGCGCAGGCCGGGAAATTTCCGCATCGCCAATTGCTCCACTCGGGCATCTTCAATCAATGAAATCAAGGCGACTTGAACAGGTTTCAGCTTGGCCACGGGGAACGGGTCACCCGAATACAATAAATGCGCACCGATGTGCGCCACAACCGCGCGAAACAAATCTTCCGCCTGTGCGCCACGAAATCCCGGATAGGAGGATGGAACGCGGATATGCCCAGGTCCGAACCCGGCACGCCGCTGCGCTTGAGCCGTTGCATGAACCGACGGTTCACGCATGGGCACCCGAATGCCCCACAGCGCGGCCATGTAGGCTTTAAGCTCACGGTCCATTTCTGAATACACAACGGACCCGGATTCATGATTCAACCAGCGTTCGGCTTGTGGATTTTCAAAGGAAAAAAAGGCCACTCGTTTTTGAGGGTCCGCCCCCGCGGATCTGATTCCCGTCAAGATCCACGCCTCTAAACGCGACACATTCAATTGCGACAGAAGCGTGTCCATTTTTGCCAAAATCATGAACATGGATTCCGGGGCGAGATCAGCGCAGCGCTCCATCAACCCCAACCAGGAGCGAAAGCGGGCTTCATCCTTGTCCAGCCGGACGGCCGCTTTGACCGCTGCTGCGGGCAGCACTTCAGCGGCTTTCACACCGGATTTTATGGCGACGGATGAAACACCATCGACCAGGGCGATGGCACGCTCTGGCCCCACCAAGCGCGCAACCTCAACTGCGTTTCGGACGTATGAGTCCAGGACCGCTGCCCCATAGCCCGCGTAAGCAAGTTTGCGACATGCCCGCAGCCACGGCTCCATGTGGACGCCAGAAAAGACCCGCATAGCCGCTGGTGTTTTGTAGGGCTCGTCCGTCATGTGACCACCTGTGCTCAGGCGCAGGCCGCTATGGCCGAGCCCAAGGCCGTGCGAATATCCGGATCATCCGTAATGGGTAGGATCAAGGCAATTTCACACGCTTCGCTCAAGGGCACACCACGGGTCATCAACTGACCAACATGGATCAACATTCGCGTAGAGGCTCCTTCCTCAAGGCCATGGCCTTTGAGGTTGCGCGAACGCTCCGCTATTTTGACAAGCGTGTTTGCGTCCTTACCATCGATGCCCGATTCATGAGCAATAATTTCGGCTTCAACGACAGCTGACGGGTACTTGAAGTCAATCGCTCCGAAGCGTTGCTTGGTTGATTCTTTCAAGTCCTTAAGGACACTTTGGTATCCTGGGTTATAAGAAATGACCATTTGAAAATCGGGATGCGCCGACAGCACTTCGTTCTTTTTTTCCAATGGTAAAATGCGCCTGTCGTCAGTCAACGAATGGATTACGACGGTGGTGTCCTGTCGCGCTTCGACAATTTCATCCAGATAACAAATGCCTCCATATCGGACGGCTAGGGTCAAAGGGCCATCATGCCAAACCGTGCCATTTGCATCGAGGAGATATCGGCCAACCAGATCGGAAGCCGTCATGTCTTCGTGACACGAAACCGTCACCAGCGGCGTTTTCAACTTCCACGCCATATGCTCAACAAAGCGCGTTTTGCCGCAACCGGTGGGGCCTTTCAGCATGATCGGCATCCGGTCGGCATAGGCGGCTTCAAAGTGAGCGATCTCTTTTCCGACGTTATGGTAATAAGGCTCACTACCGACCAGATAATCTTTCAAAGGCATACTCAAACCAATCTCTCATACGACCCAATGAAATGGGGAAAGTTGGGTTCCGCCCACACCTTCCCCACACACATTTTACGTTAGCGATGTTTTCCCGCTTTTTCGTTCGGGATACCCTCTATCGGACACTCTTCCGTGCCGACGGTTGACCGGGTGATGGCCTCAACGTCTTTACGCGTGCCTTCTGGATCGTTCACCCATTTTTTGTAGAAATCGAACGGACATTCAGCAACGCCCATTTCATCCTCACCGGAATTGATTTTGCCGGTGTAGCCACGATGCAAAAGTTTAAACAAGTGGTTTTGAGATTGCCCCGTTTTGCGAGCATCCCGAATGAGCGACGTGGAAAGTTGAGCGTACTGGATGCCCATTTCCTCTTCCGCACACGAACCCAAGGTCCGGCCATCAAAACCAATAATCGCGGAATATCCGAAGTACGAATACACACCGTCAAAACCCGTTGCATTGGCAACGGCGACATAAGAATTGTTGGTCCATGCCATAGCTTTGGCCATGGTGACCTGTTGTTCCTTGCCCGGATACATATACCCCTGGCAACGAATGATCAATTCGGCGCCCTTCATGGCGCAATCGCGCCAAATTTCAGGATAGTTGCCGTCATCGCAGATAATCAAGCTGATCTTCATACCCTTTGGACCGTCACTGACATAAGTGCAGTTGCCGGGGTACCAACCTTCGATGGGAACCCACGGCATGATTTTGCGATATTTCTGAACGATTTCGCCTTTATCATTCATCAAGATCAGGGTGTTATAGGGCGCTTTGTTGGGGTGCTCTTCATGACGTTCACCGGTCAAAGAAAAGACGCCCCACACACCGGCTTCACGACATGCCTCGGCAAAAATTTCGGTCTCTGCGCCGGGGCATTCCGATGCGGTTTCGTACATTTCTTTTTCGTCGTACATAATCCCATGGGTGCTGTATTCGGGGAAGATCACCAAATCCATTCCCGGAAGCCCCGTCTTCATGCCCTTGAGCATGTCGGCGATTTTGTGACAGTTCTCAAGAACCTCTTCTTTCGTGTGCAGACGGGGCATCTTGTAATTGACAACCGCGACACCAACGGTGTCGTTGCTGCTGGAAATATCACCGTGATACATAGTTACCTCCCTTATCGTTGCTTCGTTTGTCTCTGTTGTTTTTGATGCGGATGCCTAAACCGCCATGTGTTTATGGACGAGCTCTTCCGTTAACTCTCCAACCGGTCCACTCACAGCGACCTCTCCCCTGTCCAGCAAGACAAAATGTTGAGAGGCGCGGCGGGAAAATTCTACATTTTGCTCAACCAGGACGACGGTCATACCGTGCTTCTGATTGAGGTCGATCAGGACGTTTTCAATTTGCTCGACAACGTTGGGCTGAATGCCTTCCGTCGGTTCATCCAGAAGAATGACCTTGGGGTTCGTCAAAAGCGCGCGCGCAATCGCCAATTGCTGTTGCTGACCACCGGAAAGATTCCCGCCCTGTCGTTTGAGGAATTCCTTAAGAATGGGAAACAGTTCAAACACCCATTCGTTAATGTCCTTGTCGCCATCAACATTGGCGAAAGTTCCCAGCTTTAGGTTTTCTTGGACGGTAAATTTAGGCAGGATACCGCGCCCTTGCGGGACATAACCGATACCGGCCAGCGCTCTTTGATGCGTTTTTTGGTCGTTGATTTCATGACCATCAAGGAGGATGCTTCCGCTGGTGCGGTCCATCAGCCCCATGATCGCCTTCATCAGGGTTGTTTTGCCCACGCCGTTGCGGCCCAGAACGCTGACAAAATCACCTTTATTGACCTGCATACTGACGCCTTGCAGGGCGTGGCTGTTGCCGTAGTAGGCATTGACGTTATTGAGTTCAAGCACCGTTGATCCCTCCCGATCCAAGGTAGGCATCCTTGACCGCTGCATTTTGTTCGATCTCGC